>Ga0194133_10003497_pt1 | contig 22226 bp, 19 predicted proteins | sample TA2KigOf40mmetaG_FD_155448 | JGI IMG/M metagenome (GOLD analysis project Ga0194133, IMG submission 155448) | Freshwater microbial communities from Lake Tanganyika, Tanzania - TA2015055 Kigoma Offshore 40m | ecosystem: Environmental > Aquatic > Freshwater > Lake | place: Tanzania: Lake...
ATTCCCAAATCGAAATGCTCAGGTCGATGAAGAGTGGTTTTATTTGGCCGAAGCTTCGGGGCGTCTAGCAGAATTCAGAGCACGCCTGAGTAATTTGCATGGGGCTTAAAACGGCATGCCAACTAACACCCGTTCAATCAGTACGCCCCAGAACACCCCATTTTTGAGAGGCGTACCTAGCCTTGCTCAGGTCAATAGGTTTTGAGCAGAAAGCGGTTTGAGCACGGTTTTGGGGTTGTTTTCGGCGGGGCGAGGTCAACAGCCCAACGCAAAAAGCCCCGGCGTGGTGCGGGGCTCCGGGCATACTCATGTGGCCATGAGCAAGTTAGTACAGGTAATTTTGGCGGGCCAGCAGGGTTTGTTCAACTAACCCGCTCAGCTTTCAGAGCCCCTGTTTTTGATGAGGTCGGGGATTCGAACTCATCAATCGCCAGGGTTCGATCCTGATCCCATTGGTACGGCAGCCATCAACCTATGCGCCCGGCCCAAAGATGACCCAGACTGACGTGTCTGGGGTGTGATTCTCGAATCGATGCGCCTCACCCTTGGCAGCAAAGAGCAAGTCGCCAGGCGAAAACTTCACGCGCTCTCCCTCGCGAACAAAATCACCCTGACCAGAGACAACGACATAGACCTCGTCTCGGTCGTGGGGTGTTTGCGGGTCCAGGCCAGGGGGTCGATACCAACGCACTTCCAACCCGGGCGTATTCAAGACCTGTTTGCTGAGTCGACCTTCAGGCATGGGCAAGGCATCGACTGAAGAAATGACAACCCGAGTCGGAGTGGAATCTGCCGTCATATCAGCTTGCGGTACTGCAAGAAACCGCTCTTATCTGCAATGTGGTCATAAAGCAGCATGGCATCCCTCAAGGTCAGATGAAACTGGCTTTGCGAACAACGGGTTCAGAAAAAATAAGGACCCAAAAAATAACGCACAAGCGCAATGTTTGAACTTCAAGCTTAGCATTCGAAGTCCTATGGATTAACGAGAGGCAACGGCGGTAAACCACCTGATCTGGGCTTGCGTGCAGCGACCAGCTTTAGTGATGACAGTGTGCTCATGAGTGTTCTCCTTTCAAGAGTAGTGGACGAGCACACAAAAGTTATGGCCGAACTGGGGCCTTGGGCGACCGGAAATGGCTGGTATCCCGCCAAACCTTCGGGACATTCGTTGGAAAACCTCAGGAAATCGCCAGTTTTCGCCAGGTTTTCGTCCTCCGGGATAAATAAACCCTTGAAATTTCGCAATTTGCAACATTTGCAAGCCTGCACCCGCAAAATCACCACCCAGATGAAAAAGTAGTTAATCAGCAATTTTTTGCAGGTCTAGCTGCTGCGGGCCCAGAATCTAGCAGTTCAAGCAACACCTTAGCCTATATTCAAAATACGGATCCCGGTAGCAACGCTGGTCTACCTGGCTTGCAGGTGCCTATTGGTCTTGGTGTATCGAGCAACCTGCCGGTTGGGCTAGAGCTGGATGGCCCAGCGGGCAGCGACCGAAAATTGATCAGCATCGGGCTCGCACTGGAGAACTTGTTTGGCCGTTTACCACCACCGGCAAAATGCTGACTGGCGAAATCTCGAATGTCCCCAACAATGAGGACAGACGACACGCCCCAATCCCAACACACTCCTCCTTGGGTCATGCTTGGCTCAATAAACACTCAAGGAGAGCATCATGTACAAGCAAAGCTTCTCAAGCGCTGCGGCCAGCATGTTCGCGGCGGCGCTCATAGTCGCACCATCGGCTTATGCAGATCACCATGCCACGGGTTCAGAGGCCTTGACGGCGGCAAAAGCCGCTGCGGATATTTGTGCGGGTAAGGTTAAGAGCGAGACCCTGGTAGCTGAGGCGCTTCGCCGAGCGAAGGCGCTATCCGAGCTAAATGCATTTATCACTCTGGACGAGGGTGGTGCGATGGCTGCTGCTAAGCAAGCGGACGCTGCCAGAAAGAGCGGCGCGCGTTGCAAGCCGCTCGAAGGTGTGCCGATCGTCATAAAAGATAACATCGAGGTGGCAGGCCTGCCCAGTACCGCTGGCACTAAAGCACTGCTGAAATACGTACCCAAAAATGATGCGCCAGTGGTCGCTAAATTACGTGCGGCAGGCGCCATCGTCATTGGCAAAACCAATATGCACGAATTGGCATTTGGTGTTTCGGGTTTTAATCCCAGCTTCTCGAGCAGTTCCAACGCCGGCGTACGTAATGCTTACGACAGCAGCAAGATTGCGGGTGGGTCTTCATCTGGTACGGCAGCAGCTGTCTCCGCAAGAATTGCCCCAGCAGGCCTTGGAACCGATACCGGCGGCTCTGTCCGAGTCCCGTGTGCATTAAATGGCTGCGCATCGCTACGTCCCACCGTAGGAAGGTACTCGCAGGCGGGAATTGCGCCGATCTCACGTACCCGCGACACTGCCGGCCCGATGGCAATTAGCATGGCGGATGTTGAGCTACTCGATCGAGTGATTACTGGAGAATCTCCCGTCCGCGCCGCCGACCTTAAAAAACTTCGCTTCGGCGTCTACGCGCCAATGCTTGCTAACCTGGATGCGGATACCAAAGCCGGATTTGATTTGGCTTTACAAAAAATGAAAGATGCCGGGGTAACGATTGTTGATATCGATATACCTGGGCTGATGGAGCTGAATGGGCAAATCGGATTTCCGGTTGCGTTGTACGAGGCGTATGACGATATGGTCAGTTACCTTAACTACAGCGGCTCCGGTATCACTATCGCTGACGTCGCTAAAGAAATTACTAGCCCGGATGTTAAAGGTACCTACGATGGCTTGGTCATACCGCGTAAACTACCAGGACCTGATAATTCACTCGTGGATGCAAAGCCCGCCTATGACGCAGCAATAAGCACTGTACGGCCGGCATTGATCAAGCTGTATCAATCCACTTTTAGCAAACACAAGATTGATGCGCTTGTATTCCCGACTGTGACCAAGGTTGCGATGGATGCCACACCAGATTCCAGCAGTCTGGGTAATTTTCTTGCTTATATTCAGAATACCGATCCGGGCAGTAACGCCGGTATACCAGGCCTGCAGATACCGGTGAGTCTGGGAGCCTCGAGCAAGCTTCCGATCGGACTGGAGCTTGATGGTCCAGCAGGTAGCGACCGTAAACTAATCGGTGCAGGGCTAGCGCTCGAGAATTTATTCGGACGCTTGCCACCCCCCGCAAAGCGGTAACCGCTAATGATTTTTACCGAGTGCGGCGGCCATGCCGCTGCGCCGGTTCAAGCCAAGCTTTGAAAAAATTCGCTTTAAGTAAGTACGTACGGTAGACACCTCAATCGCAAGCCGCATTGCAATCTCTTTATCTGTTAACCCCTCGATCACGCACTGCGCGACAGCGCGCTCTCGTACCGACAGCACTGATACACCTTCGGGGTTTCGGTCGCTCGGGAAATCAACCTCAGTGCTTTGGCGCAAGGCTTTTGAGAATGCCGGCTCAATCAGATTCAATAGCTCGAGGGTATGACGATCAAAGTTTGATCGATTATGTCGACGCCATATCCGCAAATCGCCGACATTACGACCATTTACATTGCTGTAGACGTTCACACCCCAATGCAGACCGTCACGCGCTAGAAAGTCGTTAAAAAACTCGGTTTGCATCAGCTCTCGCTGCGGCATGATTTGTGTGACCAGCGTTGGTACTCTGCGCCGCTGCAGCTCGAAGGTAATCGGATCATGAAACTGATAATAGGCATCATAGGTACCCAGATTGGCTGGGTCCATGTTAATGGAGATACCTTCATCAAACTTGTTTTCAGCGTCATTCCATACATACGACGCGAAAAAATCTGCCTGTAATAGCTCCATCAAACAATAGCCCAGCTGCTCGCGCACGTCGGTCGCAGACAAGCCTTCCGCCAACAGGCCGAATGCTTTGGATAGCAGCCGAGTTTTGCGTACGCTGAGATACATGCGCTTGAGTCTAAGGCGCTATCTCGGTGATTGCAAAAGTTTATATATTAATAATTTATTCATACTCACCGCGCTCGCATAGCGCCTGCATCAGGCACAATCCCGCCATGTCCGAACCCAACAACTACAACCGTATCGCGCTGGCCGCGTGCTTTGGCACTTTCATCGAGTGGTACGACTTCCTGACCTTCGCCACACTTGCAGTTCATTTTGCAGCGCTGTTTTTCCCGGCAGATGACCCGGTCGCTGGATTGCTCTACAGCTTGGCTACTTTTGGGATTGGTATGGTGGTACGGCCGCTTGGCGCTGCCGTATTCGGATCATTCGGCGATCGATTCGGTCGCCGCCACGTCTTCATCGCGACGATTGGCATCATGGGCGTCGCCACGTTTTTGGTGGGACTGCTCCCCACCTTTGACCACTGGGGCTGGTGGGCTACCGGATTACTCATACTGCTAAGAGTCATTCAAGGGTTAGCGATGGGCGGTGAAATTGGCGGAGCCAATGTTTACCTCGCAGAGCATGCACCCGCTGAAAAGCGCGGTGCTGCAACCAGTGTGTTGCAGTGGATGGGAGGTCTCGGCATATTGGCGTCGACTGCACAGCTGATCATTCTGCAGACCTGGCTCAGCGCTGAAGCATTTTTGAGTTGGGGCTGGCGTATACCGTTTTTATTTTCCGCGGTGTTGCTACTGCTAAGTTTCAGAGCAAGACTCGCGCTGCTTGAGTCGCCGGTATTCAATCAAATAAAAAACACCGGAAATACCAGTGTTACGCCACTCAAGGACTGTGTTCAAGATCCAAAAACCTTGCAGCATATGCTGCTGCTATTTTTTGGCGTTTCAGCCGGCGGCAGTGTTTTATTCTTCAGCTCGCAGGTGTACCTTACTGTGTACTTAAAAACTGTGGTGCAGATGAATTCGGTTACGGTGAGCTGGCTAAGTGCTGCGAGTACCTGTTGCCTGTTCCCTCTGACATTCTTCGCCGGGGCTTTATCTGACCGGTGGGGCAGACGACCGGTAGTGCTATCCGGTTTGCTACTCGGTACTGTAGCGATTGTCCCGATTTACAGCGCCCTGCCCCAACTGATAAATCATTTACCTCTGGTATTTGCGCTGCAGTTGATATTGGTAACCGCAGTGGCACTGGTCACCGGCCCGCAGACGGCCCTATTATCGGAATTATTTAGTGCCCGTACCCGCTATACCGCCGTCGGCTTGCCGCATAACCTCTCTGCGGGCTGGATCGGCGGCTTGTCTCCCTATATGGTGAACCTCATTGCGAGCAAATCGGGCATTGCCCTGATCGGCTTGCTCTACCCGAATGCGCTGCTACTACTGGCGCTGCTGGTGTGCTACTTCAAGCTGCCGGAAACACAAGGCCGCGATCTGAGTACGTAGCCATCCGGCTTGATTGATGCGCGCTTAATGCCTCCTTCAATAATAACAACGCAGTAAAGCACTTCTGCCCAGGCTCGCACCAATTTAGCGGGTGATTTTTTCGCACTGCGTGGATGCGTGGTGCGCCAATCTCGTCCAATGCAAGCACCTACTTCGCCCCGAAGTGGGGATATTCAATTTTTAAAGATTCTCCCCAATCAAATAAACCTCTGATATTCAGGGCGCTAACGTTAAGCCGGTGAGGTGGGCACGGCGGTTACCAAATGGGTGTAGCTGCACCAAAACCGCTCTCACAAACTGTCCTCATAACCTCAGGAGAACATTGCATGATGAACCGCCGCTTCTGTCTGAAAACCCTGACTGCGATCGCCGCAGTCGCTGTTAGTGGGTTAAGTATTTCAAATTATGCCGCCGCCGCCGACACCATTGAAGTGGGCGTGCTTCACAGTCTGTCCGGCACCATGGCCATTTCGGAGACCGTTCTTAAAGACACGGTATTAATGGCGATTGATGAAATCAATGCCAAGGGCGGTGTACTCGGTAAAAAGCTGGAGCCCGTCGTTGTTGACCCGGCATCCAACTGGCCATTATTTGCGGAGAAGACCAAGCAGCTGCTCATCCAAGACAAAGTTGCCGTGATTTTTGGCTGCTGGACATCGGTATCCAGAAAATCTGTCCTACCGGTTGTTGAAGAACTTAATGGCTTGCTGTTCTATCCTGTGCAGTACGAAGGTGAAGAGCTTTCGAAGAATGTGTTCTACACCGGTGCAGCACCCAACCAGCAGGCGATTCCCGTAGTTGACTACTTAATGAGTAAAGAAGGCGGTGGTGCCAAGCGCTGGGTGTTGCTGGGTACCGATTATGTTTATCCGCGTACAACCAACAAAATCTTGCGTGCGTATTTGAAGTCAAAAGGCGTGAAAGAGTCAGATATCGATGAGAAGTACACCCCATTTGGTCATTCTGATTATCAGACTATCGTCGCTAATGTAAAAAAATTCTCGCAGGGTGGCAAGCCCGTAGTGGTCTCTACCATCAACGGTGACTCGAACGTTCCGTTCTACAAAGAGCTTGGCAATGCTGGCTTGAAGGCTAAGGATGCACCTGTCGTCGCGTTTTCGGTAGGTGAGGAAGAATTACGCGGTGTTGGCACCAAGCCACTGGTTGGCCATCTCGCCGCATGGAACTACTTCATGTCGATCAAAAATCCGACTAATGATGAGTTCACCAAAAAATGGGGAAGCTACGCGAAAGCAAAAAATATCTCGGGACACAAAGACAAGCCACTGACCAATGACCCGATGGAAGTCGCCTATATCGGTATCAATATGTGGAAGCAAGCAGTTAATAAAGCCAAATCGACTGACGTCGATAAAGTGATCGCGGCCATGGCAGGACAAACCTTCAATGCACCGAGCGGTATTGTGTCCAAGACGGATGAGAAAAATCACCACCTGTACAAATCCGTATTTATCGGTGAGATCAAGGCGGATGGGCAGTTCAACGTGGTCTGGAAGACACCCGGCCCGGTCAAAGCAAAGCCATGAAGCCCGTACACCGAAGGCAACGACAAGAAGCCTGATGAGCCTGTCAAGAAGAAAGCATTATTTAGTATCGTAAAACTCTTCGTGCCGCGGCCCTCGCAATCTGATGCGAGGGTCACTGAATGCGTACCATTGGTCGGTGCGGCACCCGCCCAAATCTCTCTGATGAACATGACCATTTGGTTGTACCGTGTGTTTCAAGAACGCCGAAGCTGTTTGGCTAGCTTGATTTGTATGAGCATGATAAGCAGTGCGTTTGCACTCTCCAGCAACAAAGCCAAGCAATTGGCCACTGGCGAGACGGATACCCGCATCAAGACTCAGTCTCAGCTCGTGAGTCGCGCTGATGAGAGCGCCTACCGGCTCATCAAGGCCATGACGGAGGACTCGGTCAAAATCGCTGGCGACCATGTACTGATCATCGAAGACGGCAAAGCCATCGATGCGGTGAGTGGCGAGGCCAGCAGTTTGCCGGATAGCGCAGAAGATGTAATCAGCAATAACCGTATGCGTGGCGAATAAGAAGGTGCCATGGCTGCGCTACGCTTGTTCTCGAAAGACACTGCCAGCCGTTTGGAGGCGGCAGGTTCGCTACTGAAAGAGCCCGACGCTGAAAAGATACCACTGCTACGCAAAGCATTAGCGTCAGAAACCGAAGAGGCAATTAAGTCGACACTTAACCTGGCACTGGCAGCAGCGTCGCTCGGCGACCCCGATCCAGCGATCAGGCTGCATGCAGCCAAAGAAATCGCAAGTCACCAGACGCCGCAAACTATCCTGCTACTGAATCAACGGCTGGCCGATGAAACCGCACCGGAAGTGAGAGCCGCCCTAGCCGGTTCATTACGTGAAGTGTAAGCGGCACTTCAATGGGGCGACAAGCTGGGTGTTCTGTTCACTGGCCTTAGCCTGGGCTCTATTTTGTTACTGGCAGCACTTGGGCTTGCAGTCACCTACGGGCTTATGGGTGTGATCAACATGGCGCATGGCGAGTTGATCATGATTGGTGCCTATTCCACCTATGTTGTGCAAGGATTATTCCGCACGTATTTACCCGATGCATTCAATCGCTATCTGCTAGTCGCTGTACCGGTTGCATTTTGCGTATCTGCATTGGTCGGTGCCGTAATTGAGCGACTGGTGCTAAGGCATTTATATGGCCGCCCGTTAGAGACTTTACTCGCTACTTGGGGAATCAGTCTGATGCTGATTCAAGGCGTGCGATCCGTTTTTGGCGCACAAAATGTGGCCGTAGAAAATCCTGCCTGGCTGTCCGGTGGATGGCAGGCGCTACCCAACCTCATTCTTCCATACAACCGAATCGTCATTATTGTGTTTGCCGCGCTGGTGTTGATTGGTATGGCCTTGCTGATCTCTAAAACCCGACTAGGCTTGTTTGTTCGTGGTGTCACACAAAATCGCGCAATCGCTGCAAGTATGGGCGTGAATACAGCGCGCATCGACACGTCAGCGTTCGCACTTGGCTCGGGTATTGCCGGCTTGGCGGGTGCTGCGCTGTCACAAGTGGGTAATGTCGGGCCAGACCTCGGGCAAAACTACATCGTGGATTCTTTTATGGTGGTAGTGCTCGGTGGCGTGGGACAACTTGCCGGTACCGTGTACGCCGCACTCGGCTTGGGCGTGTTGAACAAACTGCTCGAAGGCCTGGCCGGCGCTGTGCTAGCAAAAATTGCCGTGCTCATTATGATCGTGATCTTTATTCAAAAGCGTCCACAGGGCATCTTTGCACTCAAGGGCCGTAGCGCAGAGGCCTGAGATGAACCAGCAACCATCACCACAGCTACTGCCTTATCAATCGGCATCTTTACTGTCAGTGAACGGCTGGCGCGGATTCATCGTCGCGCTTATTGTCATTTGCGTCATCGCGCCGGTCAGCAATGTATGGGTGCCTGAGAATAGCCCGTTCCATCTGAGTGATTACGCCGTGGCCTTGATTGGAAAAATCATGTGCTACGCCATCTGTGCGCTGGCGATGGATCTGGTGTGGGGAATCGCCGGTGTTTTATCGTTGGGTCACGGACTATTCTTCGCGCTCGGTGGTTACATGATGGGCATGTACCTGATGCGGCAAATTGGTCGTGATGGTAATTATCACAGCGACCTGCCTGACTTCATGGTGTTCCTCGACTGGAAAGCACTGCCTTGGCACTGGACATTGTCAGACAGCTTCATCGCTACGCTGTTCTTGATTGTGCTGGTACCGGGCCTGCTTGCGCTGGTGTTCGGCTTCTTTGCTTTTCGGTCGCGCATTAAGGGGGTTTATTTTTCCATCATCACGCAAGCGCTCACCTTCGCCGCTATGCTGCTGTTTTTTCGTAATGAGACGGGCTTCGGTGGTAATAACGGCTTCACCGACTTCAAACGTATTCTGAATATACCGATTGCCACCCAGAGTATGCGGATGATGCTGTTTGTTTTGACAGGCATGTGTTTACTCGGGTGCTTTCTGATGGCGCGCTACATCGTCCAAAGTAAATACGGTCGAGTTCTGCAAGCGATTCGCGACGCAGAAAACCGCGTGATGTTCTGTGGCTATTCCACGCTTCAGTACAAGCTGAGTATCTGGACGCTGTCAGCCGTTATGTGTGGTGTTGCGGGTGCGCTGTATGTGCCGCAGGTAGGCATCATCAACCCAAGCGAGATGAGCCCGGCCAACTCCATTGAGATCGCGATCTGGACTGCCGTCGGTGGGCGTGGCACGCTGATCGGCCCGATTATTGGCGCATTCCTGGTCAATGGCGCTAAAAGCTGGCTGACGGTGGTTGCACCCTCGATCTGGCTGTATTTCCTCGGGTTGTTATTCATCGCAGTGACGCTGTATCTTCCCGGCGGTGTCATCGGCCTGATCAAGAAGCTGACCGGGAGCCGCGCATGAACCCGGAGCTAATGCAGTCAGGCGCAAAACGGCTAGCGGCTTATCAAGAAAAGCTGACGCAGTCAACCGTCGTCAATACGGCAGCGGGCGGCAGTGTGTCGCTAGGACGGCCTCACCAATCGGGCGAGCTCGATCTGGTACACGGGCGAATTCTTTATCTCGAAGATGTGAGTGTGAGCTTTGATGGCTTTAAAGCGATTAACAAGCTCTCGCTCGATATTGCGCCGGGCGAATTACGCTGCGTCATTGGGCCCAACGGCGCCGGCAAAACCACCATGATGGACATTATTACCGGCAAGACTCGGCCCGATGAAGGCCTGATCTACTTTGGTAGCACCATTAATTTACTCAAACACACTGAACCGGAAATCGCTGCCATGGGTATAGGCAGGAAATTTCAAAAGCCGACAGTATTCGAAAAATTATCGGTCTTTGAAAATTTAGAGCTAGCGCTCAAGACCCATAAAGATGTGCGCTCATCGTTATTTTTTCGATTAGATTCCGAGCAGAGTGATCGTCTATCGGAGGTGCTGCACACGATCAAGCTGGTAGATCACATTCATCATACCGCAGGCAATCTCAGCCATGGTCAAAAACAATGGCTGGAAATCGGCATGCTGCTGATGCAGGAACCGCGCGTGTTACTGCTCGATGAGCCGGTAGCGGGCATGACCGATGAAGAAACTGCCCGTACCGCCGAGCTCTTGCTTCAATTAAAAGGAAAGCACTGCTTGATTGTGGTCGAGCACGACATGAAATTCATCGAAGCGATCTCGGATATTGTCACGGTGCTGTGCGATGGCGCTGTACTCGCGCAAGGCCCACTTGCCAAAGTCGCTGCCGATGAGCGCGTTATCGAGAGCTACCTGGGACGCTAACGACAATGGCTTCGCTGACAATATCACGCGTGAATCAGTACTACGGCGGCTCGCATATTTTGCGTGACGTGAGCCTGAAAGCTGAACCCGGTAAGGTGACCGTACTGCTGGGCCGCAATGGCGTTGGCAAGACCACTTTGCTCAAGTCCTTGATGGGGTTGGTACCGATCCGCGATGGCGAGATCGTGTTCAACGGAGTACGGATTGAAAACGCCAAGCCGTACGATCGCGCTCGCACCGGCATTGGCTACGTTCCTCAAGGCCGAGAGATATTCGCGAGACTGACGGTGGAAGAAAATCTCCGGATGGGTCTCGCGACCAAACCGGGCAGTGTTCCTGTACCCGATCGTTTGTATGAGTTATTCCCTATTCTGAACAGCATGCGCCACAGGCGCGGTGGTGACTTATCCGGCGGTCAGCAGCAACAGCTTGCGATTGCTCGTGCGCTGGCTGCGGGCCCTAAGTTGCTGGTACTGGATGAACCCACCGAGGGCATACAGCCCTCTATCATCAAGGATATCGGCAGAGTCATACGATTAATGGCGGCTCAGGAAAATATGGCTGTACTGCTCTGCGAGCAGTACTACGACTTTGCGGAAGAACTCGCCGACGACTATTACGTGCTGGAGCGCGGCGCAATCATTGATCACGGGGCAGGCATTGACATGAAAAAGAGCAATGTGCACAAGTTGGTGGCTATATAAAACCACTCTGGCTGTTCAGAACTCATGGCTTCAGGCCGAGCACAAAACGCCAGCGACGTCAGCAACGCATACCGCTTAACACGTTCCACACGGGCTACCCGTGCCGCTAACGACTTAAGTCGATGGGTTATTCGCCATGAGCTTTGCCCGGCTAATCGGACACGCTCGCCGCAAATGTAAAGCGTCCGCTGCTTTTTCTTTTTCCATATTTTCGCGAATCTTGTCCATGTCGAGCAGGCAGATGCGCTGCATAAGGTAGCTGGCCTTGTCGACGTCGTGAGCGCCTTTTTCAAAATACAGGATGATGCGCTGCCTGAATATCAACAAAGCGCTTTCATCGACCAAGCCAAATCGTTGCGCTAACTCGGGCTCTTGCTGAACGTTGCAGTGGGCAATGACCGCAGAGGGAATAACACTGGCCAGGAGTTGGTCTTGCTCAGTTTCCGATTCGCTGGTGACGAACCGAACGACCAAGGTCTCGCTTGTCTCGACAAGCGCCTCAAACTGAGTAGCGCTAATTGCGTAGAGCCTCATCGCAGGTCGAAAAAATCAGCAGCGTGTACGCAGACAGTCCGCAGCTACTGCAGCGTGTGTCGCCGCTTTGTGATGTTGTAATGGTGCTGATCTGCTTTCAGGGAGATAGCACGCGCCTTTTGTTGTGATGACTTGAAAACAGCCACAATCACACCAGCACACACCAGCGCGCCCAGAATAACTGCGGGCGACTCGAGCAATGAGTGTGTGTGGTCGTAGCCTGCACCATGGGCCAGCGCCAACCCTGAACTGACACTGCCGCATAAACCAACCATCACTTTTTCGAAATTCAACGCGTTCCCCTCAAAAAAATAGTCAGAAAACTGCTACCGAAGATTTGGGCTGGCGACACTGTCGCGAGTCATGGGGGCGGTACTTAATGCAATCTGCACCGAAACGCCGCTCACCTGAGACCTGCACCGCACTATCGAATTTACTTCTGACGCTTCGACATGGCAAGCGGATTTAACAAGTTGCTTTTTTATACAGTGACAGCGCGTTTCGCCGATCGTATAGGCGCTAACGAATAAACACCGCGCTCATGGTCGCCGATCTAATTTTTGCGAGGCTTATCTAAAGCCAGGCTCAAGCGTCGCGCGATCAGTTGCGTTTTTTGCCAGCCCAGGTGCTGGTAGTAATCAAGCGCGGGTTGATTGTCCAAGTCGGCGAGTAACTGCGCTCGCGTAGCGCCGTGCTCACTGGCCCATGCAAGCACCGCCTCCAACACCTGACGGCCAATGCCGCGTCCTCGCCACGACGCGTCCACCACCATATCTTCTATCCATGCCGAGTGCGCGCCTTCTGCGGTTGAAAACACCAACTGCGCCGAGCACATGGCGATCGGCTTCCCCTGCGCTGAGCGAGCAAGCATGATGCAGCCATTCGCACTGGCTAATACACCTGCTAGGCCGCGGGCTTGACGTTCGCGGTCGGGCTGGAAGTCCTGCTCGATGCTGAATAAGTCGGCAAGTAGAGCAACCAGCGCTGGAATATCGTCGGCTTGCGCCGGCTCGATCAGCCATTCGTCGTGATTCACTCGCGCCCCCGCCCGTAGATGATGATGGCCAGGAACAGCGCCGGTGTCTCGCTCAGTACCTCGGGGCCGTGCGGCACATCACCCCGAAAAGTCAGCGTGTCGCCCGGGCCGATCTCATAGGTTTCATTGCCATGACGATAAGTCATGCGCCCCTGCAGCATGTAGATCAGCTCGGTACCGGGGTGCTGAAATGTCGGAAACACCTCGGAGGCATCATCGAGGCTGATCAAAAATGGCTCGAACAGTTTTTCCGGGCCCTGGTCGTAGGCCAGTAAACGGTAGGTGTGGCCGGAACGCGTACCGCGCCGCACCACCTCCATACCCTCCCCAGCCCTCACGTGCTGTGCATTGCCCTCGATCACGTCTACATCCCGGAACAGTGCCGACAGCGAAATGCCCAACGAGCGCGCCAAGCGGTGCAGGGTGTCGAGGCTGGTTTGGCACTGCCCGTTCTCGATCTTCGACAGCATGCCGCGCGAGATCCCGGCCAGCGTCGAGACCTCGGCAATCGTCAGCCCATGCGCCAGCCGCTTCTCTCGCAAGGCAGCGCCAAGGTGCCGCGCCACCGCCAAACCTTCGCCCCCAACCGCCTCTTCGTTCGCCGCTGCCAGTGCCGCAGGTGCTGTCCGCCTATTGACCATTATTCCCCTGGAGATCTTGTTGACCGACCATCAAAAGCGAGATATAAGAATAATAGTTTATTCTGAAGAAACAAAGGCCCGCTGTCAAAGCGTGTCTCACTCAACCAAAAAGTTCAGCCGTATGCCTTGGAGTTTGTTCCGTTTTGGCCTCAGCCGCTCGCACCCAGAGCCGAGGATGTTTACCACCCCGTCCGAGCTGAAATCGGACTACGACGTGGTGATTATTGGCGCCGGCGGCCACGGACTCGCCGCTGCCTATTACTTGGCACGCGATCACGGCATCACGCGCATCGCGGTGCTTGAAAAGGGCTACATCGGTGGCGGCAATACCGGCCGCAACACCACCATTATTCGCTCGAATTATTTAACGCCTGAGGGTGTGAAGTTTTACGATGCCTCGGTCAATCTATGGCAAGACCTGAGCGAAGACTTCGACCTGAATCTGTTCTATTCCACACGCGGGCACTTCACGCTGGCGCATACTGATTCAGCGGTGCGTACCATGCGCTGGCGCGCCGAAGTTAATAAACACTACGGCGTCGATTCCGAGTTGGTCGGGCCTGATTTCATCAAACGTGCCTGCCCCTCGATTGACATCGCGTGCGGTGGTCATGCGCCGATTCTCGGTGCGCTTTATCACGCACCCGGCGCCATCGCGCGGCACGACGCAGTAGCCTGGGGCTATGGTCGCGGCGCTTGCAACCGTGGCGTCGAGATTCATCAGCAAACCGCAGTCACTGGCATCGAAGTGAAAGCGGGCAAAGTGGTCGGCGTGCAAACCACGCGTGGTCGCATCAATACCAGCAAGGTGCTGTGCGCAGTTGCCGGCTTTACGCCGCGTGTGACCGAGATGGTGGGCATCCGAACCCCGCTGTACATTCATCCGCTACAGGCCATGGTGAGCGAGCCGATGAAGCCGTGGCTGGATCAGATTTTTGTCTCTGGCAGCTTGCATATCTATATCAGCCAGAGCGCGCGCGGCGAATTAGTGATGGGCGCATCGCTTGATCCCTACGAGGTGCAATCAACGCGCTCGACGCTCGATTTCACCGAGACCTTGTCGGCGCACATGCTCGATATGTTCCCCTTCCTGTCGCATGTAAAAGTCAACCGTCAGTGGTCGGGAATGGCAGACATGACGCCTGATTTCGCGCCCATCATGGGCATCACACCGGTTGAGGGTTTTTATCTCGATGCCGGCTGGGGCACCTGGGGCTTCAAGGCGACGCCGGTATGCGGCAAAACAATGGCATGGACAGTAGCGAATAATCAGCCACATGAATTGATCACCGGATTTTCATTAGACAGGTTCAGCAATTATTCGCTGACCGGCGAAAAAGGCGCGGCTAGCGTGGGGCATTGATATGAAACTGATGCCCTGCCCTGTTAATGGTTTACGCGCTATTTCCGAATTTTTTTATTGGGGTGAAGTACGCGTCAGCCCCAACCCCGATACCTGCTCCGACGATGAATGGGCCAACTACGTATTCAATCGTAATGGTGCGCCTGGTATAAAACGCGAGTGGTGGTGTCATACGCCTTCGAACACATGGTTCGTTGCAGAGCGCGATACCAGCGAAGACCGCGTACTGCGCACCTGGTTACCGGGAGCAGAGTCATGAGCCGGCTGCCACCGATGCCTGATGAGTGGATCAATCGCGCGCACTCGCTGAAATTCTGCTTTGAGGGTCATGATTACGTAGCGTTTGAAGGTGACGCAATCAGCAGCGCGCTATGGGCTGCCGGGGTCAAGACACTGGGGCGTAGCTTCAAGTACCACCGCCCGCGCGGTATCTTGTCGATGGCGAATCACGATGTGAACGTGATGGTGCAAGATGGCCAGCGCCACAATGTGCGCGGCGATGTGATTCCGGTACGTGCTGGCATGGATTTAACCGCAGTGAATACGTGGGGCGGCGTGCAAAATGACCGCGCCCGATTCCTAGACAAGTTATCCGGCTTCCTACCGGTCGGCTTTTATTACAAAGCATTTCACAGCAAGCGCTGGTTTCCGATGTGGGAGCGGATGTTCCGCACCATCACGGGTCTTGGCAACCTGGATCTCTCGACACCGCATATTCGAACCGCCAAGCGCTATGACTATTGCGATGTACTGATTATTGGCGCGGGCCCCTCAGGCCTGAGTGCAGCGCTGGCAGCAGCGGACGCCGGCGCACAGGTCGTACTGGTCGATGAGAACGCGCGCGCGGGTGGCTCAGGTATGTACCAGCTCGGGGCAGATAACGCGCGACGTGATCGCACCCATGCACTACTCAACGCTGTGCGCCAACACGCGAACATTCGTCTGCTCGAATCAACGCTGGCAGCGGCGTGGTACGCCGATCAGTGGGTACCATTGATTGATGCCGAGAAGATGGTGAAGCTGCGCGCCAAAGCAACCGTGGTCGCGGGTGGCGCTTATGAGCAACCGACCGTATTTCGCAATAATGATTTGCCTGGTGTGATGCTGGGCTCGGCGATGCAGCGCCTGATCTATCGCTACGCCGTACACCCGGCACGGCGCGTAGTAATCAGCGCAGCCAATGATGACGGTTATCGCTTAGCACTCGATCTGCTGCAGGCCGGCGTACAAGTACAAGCGCTAGCCGATCTGCGTGACAATATTCCGGCGTCTGCGGTGGTTGAAGCGGTGCGTCAACGCGGCGTCGAGTGTCTGCTGCGTACAGCGGTGTACGAGGCGCATGCAGATGATCGCGGCGAGCTTGGCGCGGTCACCCTGTGCAAGGTACGCAATGGCGTCGCGGACACCGCCGGTGCGTGGCGGCTGGATTGCGACGGCGTCGCCATGAGCACCGGCTGGGCGCCTGCGGCAAATCTGCTTTATCAGAGCGGCACAAAAATGCGGTTTGATGAGCGCACGCAGCAGTTCGTTCCGGCCAGTTTGCCCGAGGGTGTGTTTGCTTGTGGTCGCGTCAATGGCGTTTACGACTTTGATGCGCGCATCGCCGATGGCGCGCGTGCTGGCAGCAATGCAGCAGCATTTGCGCTTGGTATCGCAGTCAATACGCCGAACGTGCCGGCTGACGAGAGCCGACCAAGCCACCCATGGCCCGTGATCGAGCACCCACAAGCCAAAAACTTTGTCGACTTCGATGAAGATTTACAGGTCAAAGATTTCGCCAATGCGGCGCAAGAAGGCTACGATAACATCGAGCTGCTGAAGCGCTATTCCACCGTTGGCATGGGTCCGAGTCAGGGTAAGCACTCGAACATGACCGCGCTGCGAATTCTGGCGCGCTTACTGGATAAATCACCCGAGCAAGTCGGCACCACCACCGCGCGTCCTTTTTTTCATCCGGTGCCGATGTCGCATCTGGCAGGCCGTGGCTTCCATCCGCAACGGCGCAGCCCGCTACATGGCCGGCACGCCGCGCTCGGTGCAGTGTTTATGCCGGCAGGTGTGTGGGAGCGGCCGGAGTACTACGCGCAGCCCAATAAATCGCGTACTGATTGTATTCATGATGAAGTACGTCGCGTCAGAAATCAGGTGGCACTGATCGATGTCGGTACCCTCGGCAAAATCGAAGTACGTGGCCCGCAAGCCGCCGAGTTTTTGAACCGGGTGTACACCGCGCGCATCGATCTGCTGAAAGTCGGCGGTACGCGTTACGCCATCATGTGTGATGAGTCTGGCGTGGTAACCGATGAAGGTGTGATAGCACACCTCGAGCAAAATGTGTACTACTTCACCACCACCACTTCAGGTGCGGCGAATGTCTATCGCGAGATGTCGCGGCTCAATGCCGAGTGGGGTCTGCAGTGCGGCATCATTAACCTCACCGGCGCGTATGCCTCGGTTAACTTGGCGGGGCCGGAATCACGCAACGTACTGGCACCACTGACCGATGTTGATCTGTCCAGCGCTGCGTTTCCTTACCTCGCCGTGCGACAAGGCAAAATCGCCGGCATCGACGTACGCATCATGCGCGTGGGTTTTGTTGGTGAGTGGGGCTACGAGATCCACGTGCCGGCTGAATACGGTGCAACCCTGTGGGACGCGCTGATGGATGCAGGTAAAGCGTTTGGTATTGGTCCGTTCGGCGTCGAAGCGCAGCGACTGCTACGCCTCGAAAAAGGCCACCTGATCGTGAGTCAAGATACCGATGGTCTGACGCATCCGTTCGAAGTATCCATGGAGTGGGCAGTCAAAATGGACAAGCCCTTCTTCATTGGCCAGCGCTCACTCAAAATCGTGCGCGAGATGCCGCTCAAGCGCAAGCTGGCTGGCTTCAAATTAGCGGCGAGTCACAGTGGCGCAGTGCCTACAGAGTGTCATTTGATTATTCATCAAAGTGAGATCGCGGGTCGCGTCACGAGTTGCAACTGGAGCCCGAATCTCGGGTACCACATCGGTTTGGCGTTCCTGCCGCCCGACATGTGCGAGCCGGGTACACGATTCCAGATTCGTCTGAGCGACGGCAGCATGGTCAGCGCCGACGTGTGCGCGACACCGTTCTTCGATCCGGAGAACCTGCGTCAGAAGGAGAGCGCATGAGCACGCCCGCACGTGTTAGCCCGTTAAGCGATGCGCAGACACCCGAAGCCACGCGCTGGATCGATCTTGAGCAGATGCGCGTGGTGGCGGCTTTCCGTCAAGAGCTGGTCGCCCCACTCGAGACGGTCGCGATTGGTGATCTGAGTTTTCGTCGTCGCGCTGGCGTCAAAGGGCCTGGCGCTGCCGCAGCATTAAATGCGGCTGGCATCAGTACACCGCCCCAGCCGAACCAATGGTGCATCAGTGAAGGAGCATTGGTTGCAAGACTCGGTCTGACCGAGTACCTGATTGAACAACACAGCACCGCTGACGCAGTCTCGCTCGTGCTGACGATGGCAGCGGCGGCTGATGTGTACCCCGTACCGCACTACGATGCGGCGTTGATCATCATGGGGCCGCTGGCAGCTGACCTGTTTCGTCAGACCTGCTCGGTGGATATGGCGACGCTGGATGCTCATCAAGGTGCATTAGTTTTAACCTCGGTAGTCGGTGTCGGTGCAACGGTAGCGGCTACCACCACAGCAGCAGGTGTTGCTTACCGCATGTGGTTCGACGGAACCTACGGTAGTTATATGTGGGAGACGCTGTGCGAGATCGCGCATGACATGGGAGGTGGGGCAGTTGGCTACGACAGCTTGTCGCAGCGGCTCGGTTAAAGCGTGAGTAACGAAGACGAACAGGTCCAAGTTCAGAGCCGCATGAAAGGGGAGACCATGAAACCAGTAGAGGCCAAGAAATTCCTGAAAGAGCACGGCGTCAAGTACGTGCTGGCGCAGTTTGTTGACATACACGGCGCTGCGAAAGCGAAATCGGTGCCGGTTGAGCACTACGATGCCGTGATCTCTGATGGAGCCGGTTTTGCGGGTTTTGCATTGGCGGGCATGGGCATGAAGCCAAACGCTGATGGCGACTACATGGCTGTCGGTGACCCTAATACGCTCAGCCTGGTGCCATGGCAACCCGGCTATGCGCGTATGGCATCGGATGGTCATGTGCATGGCGAGCCTTGGCCGTACTGCTCCCGCGTGATTCTGCAAACGCAGCTCGAGCGTATGGATGCCAAGGGCTGGATTTTCTACACCGGCATGGAGCCGGAGTTTTCATTACTCAGAAAAGTTGAAGGTCGCTTGGTACCGTGTGATGCCTCCGACACGCTAGCCAAACCCTGCTACGACTACAAAGGCTTGTCGCGCTCGCGCGCGTTTCTGGAGAAGCTGGCCGAGTCGATGCGCGCGGTTGGTATCGATGTGTATCAGATCGATCATGAAGATGCCAATGGTCAGTTCGAGATCAACTACACCTATGCTGACGCACTAACCTCTTGTGATCACTTTACCTTCTTCAAAATGGGCGCAGCCGAGATCGCTGCCGAGATGGGACTGATCTGTTCCTTCATGCCCAAGCCATTCAGCAACCGCCCCGGCAATGGCTTGCATATGCACATGAGCATAGGCAATGGCAAAAAAAATCTGTTCGAAGACAAATCCGACAAGCGCGGCCTCGATCTCTCGACGATGGCGTATCACTTCGCCGGCGGCTTGTTGGCGCATGCATCGGCACTGGCTGCAGTGTGCTGCCCAACAGTCAACAGCTACAAGCGTCTAGTGGTGGGTCGCTCGCTCACCGGCGCTACCTGGGCACCCGCTTACATCTGCTACGGCAATAACAATCGCTCCGGCATGATTCGTGGTCCTGGTGGCCGTATTGAACTACGTTTGCCGGATGGCTCTGCCAACCCTTACCTCGCTACCGCCGCTGTCATCGCAGCGGGTCTGGATGGTATCGAGCGTAAGCTGGATCCCGGTGAGCCCGTGACCGAGAGCTTGTACGAGATGAGCCCGGCGCAACTGCGCAAGCAAGGCATACGAGTGCTGCCGCAGAACCTGAAAGAGGCGCTCGACGCATTTGAAAAAGATGACGTGATTCAAAGCGCGCTCGGGCCGCTCGCTCCCGACTTGCTCGAGCTGAAGCGCATGGAGTGGGTGGAGTACATGCGCCATGTATCAGATTGGGAAGTTGATCAGTACCTGCAGTTCTTCTGATCAGGTTTGAGGAGAAAAATCATGTGTGGAATCGTGGGACTGCTGGTGAAGAAGCCTGCACTCAGAGAACAACTCGGCAAGCTAATGGTGCCGATGCTGATCGGCATGACTGATCGTGGCCCGGACTCGGCAGGGCTGGCGGTGTTTGCTGAGCCACTGAAAGGCTCAGGCCGCAAGCTCAGCCTGTACTCGGGTCTGACTGAGGCTGGCGCGGATTTCGATTGGCACTGTCTGACGCACGGCTTGCAACAGCATCTCGGTGTGAAGTCCGATATCGAGATCAAGTATAACCATGCGGTGCTGAGCTTCGAGGTATCGCCAGATATCGTCAAGAAATGGCTGCGCGAGCATCACCCACGACTACATATTCTGTCGACTGGGCAGACCATCGATCTGTACAAAGATATCGGTACGCCCGCGATGGTGTCTGATCGCTATGACTTCAGCTCGCTCACTGGCTCGCATCTGGTTGGTCACACCCGTATGGCGACCGAGTCGGCGGTGACGCCCGATCGCGCTCACCCATTTACGGCCGGTGAAGATTTTTGCCTGGTACATAACGGCTCGTTATCGAACCCGTATGGCTTGCGACGCAAGCTTGAGCCACACGGTATTCACTTCGACACCGACAATGATACCGAGGCCGCTTGTCGATTTTTGGAGTGGCGCTTGCGTGAAGGTGATGATCTGGAAACTGCGCTGCACGCAGGCTTTGAAGAGCTGGATGGCTTCTTCACCTTCTTGATGGGCACGCCAGACAAGCTGGCACTGATTCGCGACCCTTTCGCATGCAAACCGGCTGTCGTTGCTGAGACTGATGACTACGTCGCAATTGCCAGCGAGTTCCGCTCACTGGCGCATTTGCCTGATGTGAAGCATGCCAAGGTGTTTGAGCCAGCGCCGGAGGAGATGTACGTATGGAATGCGTGAGCTTCGACCTCGCCAGTACACCACTGCGCGAGGTGAATCAATTTCTGCATCAGCAATTGCAAGCCGATGACCAGCGTCATGTCGAGGTACATAACCCCGATGGCGCGCACAGTATCGCAGTAGGTCTTGATCAGCCGGTCACGGTAGAGATTCATGGCCACGCCGGTTACTACGCTGCTGGCATGAACAAGAAAGCGCATGTGATCGTGCATGGTAGTGCCGGCACAGGTGTCGCTGAAAACATGATGAGCGGCCTCGTACATGTCAAAGGCTTTGCCTCGAACGGCGCGGGCGCTACTGCGCACGGTGGCTTGTTAGTGATTGATGGCGACGCCGGTCTGCGTTGCGGTATCTCGCTCAAAGGGGCAGATATTGTTGTCGGTGGCTCGGTCGGTAGCTTCTCCGGTTTCATGGCGCAAGCAGGCCGTATGGTTATTTGCAGTAATGCCGGCGATGCACTGGGCGATTCCTTATACGAAGCAGTGATCTATATTCGTGGTGAAGTGAAATCGCTCGGTACGGATGCGCGCTTCGAGCCGATGACCGATGACGACGTCGCGACCGTTGCCGACTTATTGCGCCAGGCCGGCTTGCAGCATGATCCTGCTTCGTTCAAACGTATTGCCTCAGCACGAAGCCTGTACCACTGGAACGCTGACGCTAACCAGGAATATTAAGCCGCGTGTCGGCAGGAAAATCATCATGGATATCAAACCGGTGCAGTTCAAGCGTCGCTCAACCGAGGAATCGGCCAGCTTCGATCGCAGTGTGATCGATTACATTCAAAATGCTGCAGCAAACGGCTTGTATGAAATTCGCGGTCTCGGCGCCAAGCGTCGCGTACCGCATTTTGATGATCTGCTGTTTTTAGCGGGCTCATTGTCACGCTACCCGCTGGAAGGGTATCGCGAGAAATGCTCGACTAAAACACTGCTGGGCACACGCTTCGCCAAAAAACCTGTCGAGCTGGAGATCCCTATCACGATTGCCGGCATGAGCTTTGGTGCATTGTCAGCCAATGTAAAAGAAGCGCTTGGCCGCGCTGCAACCGAGGTCGGTACCAGCACCACCACCGGTGACGGTGGCATGACACAAGAAGAACGCGGCTCATCAAAAACATTGGTGTACCAGTGCCTGCCCTCGCGCTACGGTTTCAACCCGG
>Ga0194133_10003498_pt1 | contig 22226 bp, 23 predicted proteins | sample TA2KigOf40mmetaG_FD_155448 | JGI IMG/M metagenome (GOLD analysis project Ga0194133, IMG submission 155448) | Freshwater microbial communities from Lake Tanganyika, Tanzania - TA2015055 Kigoma Offshore 40m | ecosystem: Environmental > Aquatic > Freshwater > Lake | place: Tanzania: Lake...
GGCATCAACAGTGGCGGTGTTGATGGAGCGACTGACGCCATTAACGCGGACGTTAAAGCGAGAAGTGGCTGGGATTGTGGAGCGGAGCGTTTCGTTGAGGGTAAGAACGAGAGAGGAGCCGTTAACGCTCAGGTTTGTGACGGATGGAGCGGTGGTATCAGCAGGAGGCAGTGTGTTGTTGGTGACCGCACGAGCTGTAAAGGATGCGAGGTCATTCCCTGCTGCGTCTTCTATGACACCTGAGGAGTCATTGCGGGTCGAGGGATCGGAGTAGGCGAGAGTGACCGACTGTCCTGCGGTGACGGGAGATGCGAGGTTGAGGGTAACGGTACGGTTATTGGCATCAACAGTGGCGGTGTTGATGGAGCGACTGACGCCATTAACGCGGACGTTAAAGCGAGAAGTGGCTGGGATTGTGGAGCGGAGCGTTTCGTTGAGGGTAAGAACGAGAGAGGAGCCGTTAACGTTGAGGCTGTTAACGATCGGCGCGGTTGTATCGCTACCAGGTATTGTATAGCTGTCAGCGCTACTCAGGTTTACTGCATATCCCATATCCTACAAGGAGCCAATCGTGATACGGCTCAGGGGCATGGGTGGCGAGCCTTCGGCATTGGGTGTCATGAGTTCCGCATCAAATATGGATTCACGCCAGTGAGATCCGATTGATCCGGCTCCGCCAACATCCGCGATAGGTGTCAATCCTGATCCGCCATAGCCCTGAAACTGACTGCTGGCATTGCCACCAGTGTATTGGAAGCTACTGTTGGCTAGTTGATTTGCTGGATTATTGGTGTACCGATCCCATGGCCCGCCCACATAACTCGTAAGAGGATTCTTCCATAGTGTTCCTATGCCCAATACATGGCCCATTTCATGTAGTATGACATGATCCAGGATTCCACTCATCTGCATTGTTGCCATATCTGCCGATTCGAACTCCATTACTCCTTTGAATGGCAGTCCTCCAATGCTTGTTCCATCGCTATTCTGTTGAAATCGTATATTTGTAGGCCCGGCTTGTCCAAGTATCCCGTTGGGGCCATCAATCGCAACAACAGATGCGTCGATTCTTAGGTCGTCAATGAAAAAGCCGCCGAAGGTTACGTCAGTCAGGTCACCGGTTATGATTGATTCCCATCTGTCCGCGGCTCTATCAAAAACAGCTCTGAACGTGCTATCGCCAATGAAATTTATGTCGACGTCAAATCTTCCATTGGCGTAACTTCCTGGTGCGGCAAGTTCTCCCCAGGTCTCTCGACGCACTGGGTCCGTCGAGATTCGCGGTGGCACGCTGTGAAGTTCTGGTGCAGCAGCGTTGACTTGCTCCCCGTCCATGCTGACCCCGCCCCATGTTTGGTGCATGGCGTGATCCCCTGTCTCTAGGCTATAACTAGCCTAGCATCTCTGTACTGGTTGCCCCGGGCTCGGCGCTTCCTGGCGTTTCCACTTGAACCTTCCCGTCTTTGACCCGAGAATTCGTCCTGGTTGACTTCGCTATCTCCTGAAAGCACTTTCCAGGACTGGCTTCTGGCTGGTTCCAAAGACACTTCAATATTGCAAGTTCTATATCCCTAGCATCGAGAGCAGCACTGAGTCCACTATTTGCGACGGGTCCCCCAGGGTCCATTAGAAGTCTGTCCCAGTAGCCCTGGCGGACCCTCTGCAGCAGCGGTTTGCTGGCCGTGTCTTGCCACTCACCGTTGGCCACGCCGCTCCAGAACCCTGCTGCTGCAACTGATCTGATCAGTTTTCTCAAGGCGCTGCCCGACTGCCGCATGCGTCGCGGGGTGCGCTTCCCGCAGTGGTGGATGCTGCTGGTGGCGATCCTGGCCATCCTGAGCAACCAGGGTTCGCTGATGGGGATGGAGCGATTCGCCAAGCGCCACCGCAAAACGCTCAATGAGCTGCTCGGCACCCACATCGCCAGCCCGCCGTCGGACTCGACGTTCCGGTTGCTGCTCGCTCAGCTTGATGTGGAGGGCTTTGAGGACCTGCTGCAGCAGTGGATGGCCGCCCAGCCAGGGGTGAGCGAATCCGTCGAAACCCTGGTCTGCGACGGCAAGACCCTGCGGGGTTCCATCGCTGAGACCGCCTCCGGCGCAGCCAGGTTCATCGCCCAGGTCAGCCTCTACTCGAACACGCTGGGCGTGGCGATCGCCCAGAGCACCTATGCCACCGACGCCGGTAGTGAGATCGGTGCCCTGCGGGAGCTCCTGGACCGTGTGGACCTCACAGGGATGCTGGTCCAGGCCGACGCGCTGCATGCGAACCGCCCTTTTTCGTCTACCTCGAGCAGCGTGGCGCCGACTTCCTGATCGCGGTTAAAAACAGTCGCCGCAAAGGGTTTCAGGTGATCCGTGATCGGCTGACCTACGGCCGGCAGGCCCCGTTTCAGGCCAGCAAGCGTGAACGCAAACGCAGCCGCGACCTCACCTGGTCCCTACGCGGCATGCCGGCACCAGAGTGGGTGGTGGAGAACTGGCCAGGCAGCGCCACGATCCTGGCTGTGCGCTGCAAGGGCATCCGCGAGGGCGAGCCCATCGACGAGACCCATTACTACGTCACGAGTCTCAGGACCACGGCACAGGCTCTGCTGCAGCACGTGCGCGATCGGTGGTCCATCGAAAATTCCTGGCACTGGCCCCGTGACACCCAGCTCAGGGAAGACGCGCATCGCTACCGCGAGTGCAACGGCGTCCGGATTTTGGCCACGCTCCGCAGCCTGGCGATGAATGCCCTGCGTCTGGGTGACTTCTGGTCCATCACCGAGGGCCTGGCCGCCTTGGCCCATGACATCCGGGGACTTCTGGCATTGCTGGGCTGGCGAGAACCGACCCAGGGCCTGAACTCTGCTTGACTCTTAATAGGCCCTGAGTTCCTCCCGGATTAAACCCGGTCCAAACCGTGGTTTGCCATTTCCAATCTTGCCCTCAAAGATATAGCATTGACTCTGATCAAGAAGAAACTGGGACTTCTCGTCAGCCAATAACTCTTGAACACTCCTGGGGCGGCCGAGCAGTAGACCACTCAAGGGAATACCAAGGCGCAGGCTGAAGACTCGATTGACAATTCGATAGCTCTGATCGGCACAGATTCCTTTCGCGTACTGGCTAAGTCTGAAGAACTAGGCTTTTACTTACGACTTCAGATCGTCTTCTTCGTTGTCGAAATCAGAACTGAGTCGATCCAGGAACGCAAAGCCCACACCTGTCACCGAGATGGAAATCTTCGCTCCAAACTCAACATTGTTCGTACCTTGAATCGCATTATAGGCCTGATAGGAGAATGGCTAAGGCTGACGATGCAATTAGCAATACTGTTGGTGTCAAAGTGGAAAAGAATATTTGCTAACGGAACAGCTCGCTGACAATCAAGAGCTTCTAATAGCAGTATTGAACAGCGCTCAGGGGGCATGCACCACAGGGATTAAGAACATCAATATCGGCAAGATTGCGCCCGAGATGAATACTTTGTTGAAAGCGCATGGCAGATTTCTGCAAGCTCGTGCTCCCTTCTTCTCAGTCACAGCTAGAGACTATTGTCTGTCTTGTTTTCAGTGGTTGGGAGATTTATTCCAAAAAGCAGCTTCGCCTTTAGTTTAGCATGCATCACATCGATGAGCAACTCAGACAACTCTCTGGCCTCATTGAGCAGGGATTTGTAAGTGGGTGGGGCGATCTCTGCAAGCGCGAGTGTTGAATCAATCAGCAATGGGCCCTGATTAGGCCCTGATCTGTTATTCGTATGCTGGTCAGCTCGGCGTGTGGATCAGCATCCATGGCTCCTATCGTCGTCATGATTAGTAGCGGCAGAAGAACCGATCACATTCAGACCATGACGCACAATTGGTACATCGCAGCCATTCACCACCGGCTCATGCAGCCATATACAAAATACACCATCATCGACGGAGCAAATTGTGCTGAATACTGATACCCCCTAAAGCCGATAAGAAACTGGAGGTAGGAATTCTCTTTGATCTGTTCAACGAGTTCTTCGTCCGTCAGCCCTAGGCGGGCATTGATAATCAAAGATCCCAGCGCCATGCAAAATGGCTTGGCTGGAGCTCTAGACTATTTGCAGAACTAGAATGCATAGTTATCTCTCAGTTAGTCCCTTGGGATGAGCTCAGCTGGCTTGTGCCAGTGGATGTCACTTAAGTATTGTCCACCAAATGGCAAGTAAAAGTCCTTGAACGAGAGCTCTTTATGATACTCTCATGGATACATGTATAAAACTCTAGGCAGATTTTTGTCACTAGTAGGGCTTTTTACACACATTTACTCCGAGAGAAACTACTCACATCCACTGAGCTGCAACAGGATCGACCTCATTTAGGAGGACTAACTGGTTGCCTGCCGTCAGAAATCTCTTATGCGATGAACGGAACCAATTTAAGAGGATTAAGATTCGCTAATATTTTTTTATAAATTTTACGGACAGCTGCTAGAAAAGATTAGAGGTATGCTGATTGCATTGAAGGGACGAATCGCATAATTTCATTACCTCGATAAGGGACACTTCCTACCTGCAACTTTCCCCTGGCTCGACATTGCTTCCACCAGAAATTGACGAAGTCGAGCAGCGTGCTTGGCTTGCCACTCGCAACGTTAGCAACAAATGGAGCACCTCTATGCATCTCAAGGTGTGTGGCTGCGTGTACAATTTGCTTGGCAACATCTTCAACGGCAACAAAATCTCTTATCTGTTCACCCTTAGTCATTTTAAAATCGTGACCAGATTGAGCAGCTCGAATGAGCGATGGCCATAGATTTGATTCATGCTGCCCAGGGCCAAAAGCATTAAATATGCGAAGATATGCCAGAGGTATACTTTCAGATCTTGCAAATCCCAGGGCGAGTTGGCAAGCAGCTGCTTTTGAAACTGCGTAGGGATAAACAGGCTCCAAAGGAGAATCGACTGGAATTTTCTCATACCTTAAAGCGCTATTTCCATACTCTGCATAGCTACCAGCTACAACTATGCGAGCATTTACCTCCTTGGCAAGCTGACACATTGACAGAGTTCCGCTAACATTTACTCTGTCTAATTCGTCCCATGCGGCATATCTAGGGCTAACTCCAGCGCTTGCAAGGTGAATTATACAGTCAATATGTCTTAAAGATTCGGGTTGTAGCGAAAGGAAAGAGCAGTTAAGAATACTGACTAGATCTCCTTTAGGCATATCGGCCAACAGATTGCTATTTCTTGTCTGAAGGATGATGCTGTGGTTGAGTTCAAGGCACAACTTAGCAACATATGAGGCTATAAAGCCTGACCCTCCTGTTATTAACAAGCGCATAGTCATTGAATAATTGAGGGATGCAATGCATCCCTAGAAGAAAGTGAAGGATTGTCAGTGGGCCAGTCGAATTCTATAGAGCTCCAGAGAACACCACAATCCATAGCAGGGCAGTGAATTGTAGTAGTAGAATAAAGCATCCAACTATCGTCAGCAAGAGTATAAAAGCCATGCGCATATCCTTTACTGATTAAGAGTGCTTTATTGTTATTAGCGCTCAATTCCATAGAAAAAGGCTTGTTAAAATTAGGGCTATCGCTTCGCACGTCAACTACCACATCGAGAACTCGCCCCTTGATACAAGTTACAAGCTTGTCATGCGCTGCTTCTCCAACCTGAAAATGCATCCCACGCAGCACACCAACACGAGAGCGCGTGATGAAGGTTTCTGCCGGAGAAAAAACAATGCCTTGCGATAGAAGTGCATTTATATGATACACCTTTACAAAATCACCTCGATGATCATTAGATTGGGGACAATCGAGGACAAACACTCCTGGGAGAGGTTGTTCACATATCAGAAGATCAGCCATTACTACGAGACTCAATAAATGAATGGATAACTTCGATCTCTGAGGCAAGCATCTCACCGGTAAGACCTGGATAAGTACCAAGAAAAAGTGTATTAGACATAATTATATCGGAGCCCTCAAGATTGCCCACTACCCGCAGGGCATTTGGGTTATCACGCCGCAACTGAACAAATGCAGGCTGCCTTAGCAGGTTACCTCCAAACAACATGCGATTTCCGATTAGATTATGGTCTAGTTCTTGAGACAATTCGGTACGGTTAAAAGCCGCGCTGGATTTAACAGAGATCTTGAAGCCAAACCAAGAACAGTAAGTACGGCAGCCTGTTGCATCCCAGCTGAACCCTTGGTCCACCAACCAAGAAGTCGCATGGGTAGGCAAAGCAAAATCGAGGATGTCCTCGTGAGGAGAGAGACCAGCTCGAAGAGTCTCCCAGTTTTGTACTCTGGCCTCAATGAACTCCGATAAACGCTTCAGCTGAACACGTCCGATCGCTGCCTGCGGATCGAGAGGCTTGAGATTAAAGCCCAGGTGGCTATAAGTGTATTTGTGATCATATCCTTGGGGCAACTCTCCTAGTTGCCAACCAAATCGCTTATTACAGGTGTTGTCAATGCCGCTGGGGCACCAGCAGTCTCGACCCCAGTCGCGGAAGCTCTCGGCGATCACCTTGAGCTTCTGATCGCGCACAATGTTCACTGCACCGCCCTCGCCCATGGTTAGGTGATGGGGTGGATAAAAGCTCTGGGTGCTGATGTCTCCCCAGGTGCCGGTCCAGCGGATCACGCGATCGGGGCCCTCATCCAGCCCTGGGCTATTCTCGCTGACGCCCAGGCTCTCCGCCAGCTCCCTCGGCATCGAATAACTGCAGCCCAGGGCATCGCAGTTGTCCTCTACCAGCCACAGGTCGTACTTGCGGCAGAAGGCAAGGGTGGCCGCCAGATCGAAGGGATTGCCCAGGGCATGGGCCATCATCACGGCCTTGGTCTTGCCCGCGCTGTAGGCCGCTTCGAGCTGATCGCAGCGGGCGTTGCCAGTGATTGGATCGGCATCGATGAACACCGGCACGGCGCCCACCTGCACGATCGGTGCCACCGTGGTGGGGAAGCCCGCAGCCACCGTGATCACCTCGTCTCCGGGCTTAATCCGCTGCGCCTCTGGCAGCTTGGCGGAGGTGAGTGCCGAGATCGCAACCAGGTTGGCACTGGAGCCCGAGTTAACCAGCAGCGAATGGCGCACCCCCAGAAACGCCGCCAGCTCCTTCTGAAATGCCTCGCCTTCTGCCCCCAGCGTCAGCCAGAAATCGAGGGTGCTACTCACCGCAGCCTCCACTTCCTCGTCCGTGAACACCCGGCCCGCGTAGGGGATGGTGGTGCCTGGCTGCCAGGGTTGCCGCTCAGGATCCGCGGCCGGCCGGAAAGATCCGTGCACCTGACGGGAATATTCGCGGGTGAGGCGCAGGATCTCCTGCTTCAGAACCTGGGGATCACTCATGGGGTAAGAGAGAGGTGTGAGGTGTAAGCGTTCAAATCAGCCAGGCAGCACTCCAGCGCTGGAGTGCCTTCGTGATATGCGCGATACCAGCCCACGGTGCGGGCCAGGGTGGTGGCGTAATCCCAACGGGGTTGCCAACCCAGCCGGTGGTGGGCCTTATCGATCTGCAGATGAAGCAAATTGGCCTCGTGCGGCGCGCTTGGATGGCTCTTATCCAGCCACTGGCCGGGCCAATGTTCGAGGATCGTGGCCACCAGTTCGCCCACGGGGCGATTGCTGGCAAGGCTGGGGCCGAAATTGAATGCCTCACAGGGGGGCTGCGGATCCATCGCCAGGGCTTCCGCGAGCCGCAGGTAGCCGGCCAGAGGTTCGATCACGTGCTGCCACGGCCGGGTAGCCCTGGGGTTGCGCACGGGGATCGGTTCACCCTTGGCCAAAGCGCGCATGGCATCGGGCACGATCCGATCGGCAGCCCAGTCGCCCCCGCCTATCACATTGCCGGCACGAGCGGTGGCGATGCGCAGATGGGGCGTCTGATGGGACTCCTGTCCGCAAAAGCTTGATCGCCAGCTGGCAATGGCGATCTCAGCGCCAGCCTTGCTGGCGCTGTAGGGATCGTGGCCGCCAAGGTAATCAGGTTCACGGTAGCCGAAAACCCATTCCTGGTTTTCATAAACCTTGTCCGTTGTAACCATGACAACGGCACAGCGATGCTGGATGGGACGTAGAGCTTCCAGCAGATGCAGGCTGCCTATCAAGTTCGTGGCCCAGGTGCCGAGGGGATCTTCGTAGCTTCGCCGCACTAATGGCTGAGCGGCCAGGTGTACCACCACCTGTGGTTGGACATTCAGCACCAGGGCTTTGAGTGCCTTCAGGTCGGCCAGATCACCGATCTGGTGCTGCCAGCCTTCACAGGCGGACCGGGCCTGGGTGAGCTGGCGGAACAAGTTGGGCTCCGGATCGGGCTCCAGGGCGTAGGTCGATATCTGAGCTCCAAGCTGCTGCAGCCACAGCAGCAACCAGCTGCCCTTGAAGCCGGTGTGGCCGGTGAGCAGCACCCGCCGGCCAGACCAGAATGTGGGATCGGGCATCACCACACCTTCCAAGGGGCCTTTGCCTCGGACCAGAGCTCCTCCAGGTGCACGCGATCACGAAGCGTATCCATAGGCTGCCAGAAGCCGGTATGGATATAAGCTGTAAGTTGGCAGTCAGCTGCCAGACTGCGCAGAGGATCCTGCTCCCAAATGGTGGCGTCGCCTTCGATGCGATCAATCACCTCGGGCTCCAGAACGAAGAAGCCGCCGTTGATCCAGCCACCATCACCCTGGGGCTTTTCCTGGAATCCCGAAACCGCAGCGCTCTCACCAAACTGCAAAGCCCCATAGCGGCCCGGCGGCTGCACCGCCGTGACTGTGCCTAGACGACCATGAGTTTTGTGGTGGTCGATCAAAGCCGTGATGTCCACATCCGCCACCCCATCACCGTAGGTGAAACAAAACGATTCATCGCTTACATAATCTCGCACACGCTTAAGCCGGCCGCCGGTCATCGTGGCTTCACCAGTATCCACAAGAGTGACCTCCCAAGGCTCGGCATTCTTGTGATGTACCTCCATCTCATTCGTGCTCATGTGAAAAGTCACATCACTCATATGAAGGAAGTAATTTGCAAAGTATTCTTTGATAACATAACCTTTGTAGCCACAGCAGATGACGAATTTGTTAATACCGTGTGCGCTGTAAATTTTAAGGATATGCCAAAGAATCGGACGACCGCCGATCTCCACCATTGGCTTGGGTTTAATATTAGTTTCTTCGCTTAAGCGGGTTCCAAGACCACCAGCAAGAATGACAGCCAACATGGTTAATCACCAACAAAATGATTGGGCTGTAGCAGGAAGTCCTGGATTTTCACTCTGCGGAAACAGTCCACTAAAGTATCATCCGATATGTTAAGTATTCTTGGACTTGACAGATGCCTCATGGTCCACAAATTCAAGGCATAACAATGCAGGGCATGAGCACTTGACTCAAAGAGATCAGAAAGCGGGGTCAAAGAATCAGGACAATGGTGATGCTGCTCCTTCAAATAGAGACGGCCGTCTACATCCACGAAAATATGAGTTGCATAGTTGTGGTCAAAACCCGACAGAAGTATAAGGGTGTAATTCATATAGAGCGCAGCTGCTATCGCCTTGAAAGCGGTATTAGAAGTGTAGCCACGTGGGTAAAGAGGGGAAATATTAGAGGTAGACAAATCCTCCAAATCATTAAATGGTAAATACTGGTCTGAAAAAAGATGCCAATTACCTAGGCGCGGAGCAATAATGCAAGGCTTGTGACGATCTATATATTTTTTTAAGTGCCTATTTGATGTGCCCAAGGGAGTCCCGTCGAAGCGGAAGTGATCCGGATCGCTAATGACATAGTAATCTGGCACTATTAAATCTGAATATGAAGAGTCGTGAAAGAAGTTAATGGCAAAAACGTCGAACTGCTCTCGATGCTTTATTAGATATTCTGCAATCTCAGGCGCAAAGCTTTTACCCCCAGCAATAATGAAGCATTTTTTTCGTCGTGGATTACGATAAGGTAGCCATTTATCTCTAATACTACTGCGCCTAAACAGATAGTAGGCAACGTGTTTAATAGGCACAAGTTTTTGGTATAATCGTTGGCGGAGTGCTGTCCGCAACGAAAGCGTGTTAATGATCACTAGGAAAGCAAAGCAGAACAGAAAAGACAGGCAAGAGTTAGCTTAAAACAGAAATTTTTTAGTGCAAATTGCGATTCAGTCGATTACCCAAAAGAAACTAGAGAGTTGTGCGGAGGAAGAGAAAGACCGGAATACTGGCTTCGATTGAGCGTTAATGAAAAAGCTAAAGGGCATACAATACGACTTCTGTATGTAAGAACACTAATAAACGGGTTATGCGCAACCTCGGATACATTTACAAGAGTTGATCGAGAGATAGAGGAGTACCGCACTTGTATGATGCTCTTGACAGTCGGCCAAGCAGCTGTTGATACATGCGAGGAGGGGCACCATCGCCAGGGCGCACTATTCGGATATTGTCCCTAGTAAATGCATCGCCCTCGGCGATATCGGCGGCCACATAGATAGAGCGTCTGAATACCTGGCTCCTACTCTCGACGTCCGTCGAACCGTAATACACCTGTCCAAGCGCCTGCCAGGCCCGATTAGACTCAGTTACGAGAGCAGTGAGTTCAGAGGGCTCGAGGGAAAAGGCACTATCAACGCCGCCATCAGCCCGAGACAGTGTGAAGTGCTTCTCAACCAGACTAGCTCCCAGAGCCACAGATGCCACAGCAACCCCGATTCCCATGGTGTGATCACTCAAACCAACTTCACAGCCGAACAGCTCCTGCAGGTGTGGAATGGTACGGATATTGGTGTTTTCAGGGCTAGCGGGATAGGTACTGGTGCATTTGAGCAGCACCAGCTGAGTGCAGCCGGCATCGCGGGCTGTGCGAACGGCATCGTCAAGTTCGCCGAGGCTTGCCATGCCGGTGGAGATGATCAGGGGCTTGCCCGTGGAGGCGGCCTTCTCGATCAGGGGCAAGTGGTTGTTCTCGAAGCTCGCGATCTTGTAGGCAGGTACACCGAGATCCTCCAGGAAATCGATAGCAGTTTCATCAAACGGTGAACTAAAGCAGATCAAGCCCAGCCCACGGGCCCGCTCCATAATCGGGGCGTGCCATTCCCAGGGTGTGTACGCCTTCTTGTAGAGGTCGTGGAGATTCTGGCCAGCCCAGAGGGAATCGGGATCACTGATGTCGAAACTGCCGCCGCGCACGTCGAGCGTCATCGTGTCGGCGGTGTAGGTCTGCAGCTTGATCGCGTGGGCTCCTGCTTGGGCAGCCGCGTCCACGATCGCCAGAGCTCGATCCAGGCTCTGGTTGTGGTTGCCGCTCATCTCGGCAATCACAAAGGGGGGATGTTCTCCGCCGATGGGGCGGCCGGCGATTTGGATCGTCATCGGGTGGGGAACTCAGAAACGACAGTGCTGGGCAGCAGGATCAGCATGGCGATAGACCCATGGACCAGCTGGCAAATGGGTTGAAGAGCTAGATGCGAAATAGAGCTGGGATGCAGTTGTTGAGGCTCAAGCCAGCCTTGTTTCGCCATCGGGGTCTAACACCCACTCGAACACACTACTCATGTCCCACAGGATGGAGGAATCTGCAATGTGCAAGGAGCTGCTGGCCAACGCCAGCGATTCATGACCTGACCCGCGAGAGGAGCAGATGTGACGCCCTGGAGTTTAAAACCGCAACGGTCAAATGAGGCATTACTAGCGGGATTGGTGGTGAGCACTTCAGCCACGGCCTCGGTGGCATGACCCCAGTGTTGTCCCATGGCCTGAAGACCCAAACGCACGAGCTCTGTAGCCAGTCCATATCCACGAGCACAGCGATCGATGGAAAAACCGATCGTGGCCTCTCGGGCCTGCCCTTCTGCCGTTTCAAGCTGCCGATCAAAACGGATCTGACCGATAGGACAGTCATCGGCGGCAATAGCAACGAACTGGAGCCGATTGGGGTCCATAAGGCCCTTTTGAAACCATTTGTGGTGATCAGACGCCGCGATCGGCTCCTGCGAAAAACTGTTAGCCCGCACTTGGGGATCGTTAGCCCAGCGCAGCAGCAAGGCTTCATCCGATGCGACTGCAGGCCGAAGGCTGATCTTCCCCTGAGGCCCCAACATCGCCAGGGCAACGCGTGAAGATCCCCAGCCATCGGTGAGGGTGCGACCTCCGTCTGGGTGAGACGTCTCGGCGAGTCGGACCAACACGGCCGAACGGATCTGGCCAGCGGTCACGCCAGGCCCATCGCCTAACAGTTGCAGATGCCCGGCTTGATTGAGGGCTTGGGCGAAGGGGAGCTGGTTGGCCGCAATCGCCACCACCAGGCTCGGCAAGCCAAGGCAGGCCCTCTCCCAAGTGGTGGCACCGCCAGCACCGATCGCAAGATCCGCCCTGGCGATCAGCCCCGCCAAACTTGGCAGGGTTGCGGACAAGGTGGTGTGAGGGCGACAGGCCACCTGCTGGGCCACCGCCTGTCGGTGGGGCGAGTGCGGGCTCAGCACCACATTCACCTCGAGATCCACCAGCGCCGGATCCATCAGGGCTTCCAGCGCCCGGCCGGTGAGGTTGGCCGAATCCACCCCCCCGAAGAACAACAGGATGCGTCGGAGCTCCGTGCGCGAAGGCACCAGCGGATACATCCGGGGGTATTCCGAGCCCAGCAGGGCGTAATGGGGTCCCAGCAGCTGGCGGCACTGAGGCGGCACCAAGCCTTGGTAGCGATGGGCCGTGGGGTCGCCACAGAAGTTCTGATCCAACAGCAGATCAGCCTGGTGGGGACGGTCCGACAGATCGTCGATCACCAGCATCTTTGGCGGGGCAGCGCTGGCCAGGCCAGCCAGCATCTGCGCTTCCCAACATGCATCTAGACCATAGTGGTCGACCACCAGCCAATGGGGGTTGGCGATACTTGCCTTCGTCAGAGCCTCCAGGCACTCGCCTGCATCCTGCTCCTGGGTGCAGCCCAGCCAAGCGGCGTAGAGCTCGCGATCCTCGAGGCCTTCACTGGCGGCAAGCGGCAGAGCGGGCAGGGGAAGCACCGCAAAATCCTGCTCCAGCAGGCCAATCAGATCACCGGGCTGGCGGCGAGACAAAAAGGTGACGACCGCCCCGCGCCGCTGCAACTCACGCGCCAGGGTGCGGCAGCGCATGACATGGCCGCTGCCCATGGATAGGGAGGCATCGCAGCGGAAGAGGATTGGAGTCATCGGAACTGGCTTAGGAGGGAAGGCGAATCAGCTGCCTAAACATCCACCAGGGCAGACCTCCATCGGGCTAAGGCGGGCATCGGACCAGGGAGGCATGGCATCGGATAAGAACCCAAAGCCGCGTACTTGCGTGCCAACATGGCTGAGATGCAGGCAAAAAAGCCTGAATGAAAATCCAGTGCGAAGCCGAAGCGTGGCACCTTAATTCTGAGGATTATTTGAATGGTTGCAGGCATCTCTAAGCAGGGCTTGTTGCATCAGCTCGGCCTGAATCCAGTCGTCTTCCGTATCAATGTCCTGCACGCGCCACCGAGGCAAGAGCAACGGCTTGCCACCTTCGAATAAGTTGCGAGATTGCAGCCAAGCCTGCGATCGTCCCCAGTAGAACTGGCCAGCATCATGATAGGCGGGCTCTAGGTCTTGGCTGCGCTTGCTGAACTGCTCTGGCTGCCACATGTGAGCCTCGCCGGATGCAGAATCCAGCCGCAGTGCCCGCTGAATTGGTGAAGCGTAGGCAGTGGCCGCAAACACGAAGCGATCGAGGGCTGATCGGACAAGCAATTCATATCCCTGCCTGATGTCAGCAGGCTCAACGAAAGGCGCCGTGGCATAGAGGCAGCACACCGCCGTGAGCTCTTGGCCATGATCTAGATACCACTGGACGGCATGGCTAACCACTGGCGTAGTGCCCGCAAAGTCATCAGCCAACTCTGCTGGCCGCATGAACGGCACATCAGCGCCCCACTGCTGGGATACGTCAGCGATCTCTGCATCATCCGTTGAGACGATGATCAGATCGAAGCATTCGCTACGTTGCGCTGCCTCAATTGCCCAGGCGATCATCGGCTTGCCGCCGAACTCGCGAATATTCTTGCGCGGGATTCTTTTGCTACCGCCTCGAGCCGGAATGACACACAAGAAGCTCATGGCTGGCTAACTGAGTTGTGATTTAAGATAGGCGCAGCGCCTCATCTTTATATTATGATTAACGCAATGGCGTCGTATTGTGACTGGTGTTGATTGAGTAAGCGAAAAAATCGAGGACGCCACAACTCCCTGAATCCAGGGTGACCTCAACATATTACAGATGTGATCGGCATCGCCCGCTCCACCAGCCAAAAGGACTGATATTGGCGGCTGACAGTTCTCCAAATCACCAAGGATCAGCGTATCAAGGCCAGAGAGGGTGCCATCGCGAGACACATCATGGAGCACAATTTCGCCAACTCCAAGCCCAAAGGAAAGTTTGATGGACGCCTGAAGGATAGAGTCTGTGAACCTTCTTGAGCGATAATCCCAAACCCAGCCCTCGCCGTCATCTCTGCGCATGTAGGGCAAAATCAGTCCTATGCTTTGAGAACCAATCACATCAGCAATGCTCTCCACAACCGATGGATCATCGAGGAATGCTGATGTGACATACACCTTGTCGAAACCGGCGTTAATACACGAAGCAGCATCTGAGGCGGATCGGATGCCACCTGCATATGCAATGGGAATATCAACCTCTTGGCGAATCAGGCGAAGCACTCGCTCAGGGTGTACAAACTGCTGATTCCCTGCCTGATCAAGGTTGATCAGCAGCAACTCATCGGCAGACCGTTGTACATGAAGACGAAGATTCTGAGCCAGCACTCCAACCGTTCGCCATGGACTAAAATTTTGTGAGACACATACTTGTGTTCCACCTCGAAGAAGAATAGAAGGAATGATACGTTTTTTCATCATGGGCTGTTTGCAGCTAATAGTCGATCAAGCAACGCATAGCCATCAGGGCCACTTTTTTCGGGATGAAACTGAACACCAGAAACGCTGGATGCCCCGACTGATGCGCAGAGTAGCCCGGCAGGGTGCTGAAAACAGGCGCTGATCACGGAGATATCGGACGGCTGTACAACGTAGGAGTGGACAAAATAGTAATCAGATTGCGAGCATTTATTTGATGGCAGAAAGTCGAATAGCTTAGAATATGAACTTTCCTTGAGGGGTGACACAACGTGATTCCAGCCAATGTGGGGAACACGAAAGTTAGGTGCGGGTGGAATCGGAACGCAGCCGCCGGAAAGCAGACCCAACCCGGAAACCCCAGGACTCTCTTCACTGAATTCAAACAGTACTTGCATGCCAAGACAGATACCCAGGAGGCCACCGCCACGATCTACATGGGCCCTTAAGAGGGGAGCAAGTTGTTGGTCATTGAGATAGGACATGGCCTGCTCAAAGGTGCCGACGCCAGGTAGTATTACTCGGTCGGCAGAAGTAAGATGATCTTCTAGAGATAGAACTTTATAGGCGTGGCCACTTAAACGCAGATAACGATCGAGGCTGAAGAAGTTGCAAAAAGGGAAATTAACTACGTAGATCATCAGCAGCGAACGGCTTACTTTTAAGCTAAGGATGCAGGCACGAAAAAGAACCTGCTAACTGAGGGGATCCGTCTTCACGGCGTACAAGCTGCCCTTCCGAACTTTGAAGGAAGAGATCATAATTAGTGTAGTCATCACAAACAATATTAAATTCTTGCAGGCTTATCTGAAAATAAGCGAGGATTTGATCAAGTGAACGATCTAGATAGGACGAAGGGTATCGACCATCGTGGCTATCTACTAGCATACTGGCATCTTCTCGCGTGAGAAGGTTGCGCCTAATCAGATTGCAAGCTACGTCTGTGGCCCGACCGAAACCAAACTTCAAATACTTTAAGTAATCATGAATGCCATGGACATAGTTGTCAAGATTTTCGTAGTTGGCAATTGTACCAAGGATATTCGTCTCACTAACCTTGAAGCCAAGGCTTTGCGCAATCACTGCATTTGAAATGCCATTCCAAGGAAAGTAGTTATCAAGATAAATGCCCTTAAGTCCAAGAGCATCGACTTCATCGGCAGAGGGATATTCATAAAGATAGAGATCACGATCGGTTACGCCATCAATAGCCAAGAGATCAGATACACGCAAACCATTAAGAGAGCCGTATTCCTCAAGAACGCGCCGATCAAAATACTTGAGATAAGCATCTTCTGGCCTACCCGCTCCATATTCACGCTGCGGACATTCGCCCCATAGTATAACTGGTATCTGAAACTGGACTGCAACACGCACAGGAATAGTATAAATCAATAAATGCTCAGGCCACTGAATATCTCCAACTGAAAAAAAGGCGTGACGGTTGATTTTTCGACGAACTTCTCTGTTAACCGATATCTCAACATAATCACAACCAAGAGATTTTAAATTTTCTATATTAGCACGGCCTAGTGATGTTAGCTGATCGGTTGGTGCTGTCACGCAGAGAGGATTAAAACCCTCCTTGAGCACTCTCCAGACTTGATAGGTACTATCTTTGCCTCCAGATACAGGGACTATGCAATCGTATCGTGGATTTTTTTTATTGGCATTCAAAAGATCACGAAAAACCTCCCGTCCTGAGGACCAATCATATCTCGAGCGTTGATCGAATGCATGACAAGCTCCACATACCCCATCTTTGAACCAAAGATCGGGCTTTGTTGATGGGTAGAGGCAACGACGGCAGTAGCTCATCATGGGTTAAGTTGATAAACAGCTTGGATTTTATAGCCCAGTCCACAAGACTCTAAATGATCGGCCGAAAGAAAGTCGGACTTAAATGGAAGCAAGGGAGTATCCAGATAAGGGTTTGATTGATAACTTAAATAATTAGTGATTACATGAACTTCCGAAATCACAGTGTTCCTTGCAAGGCAGGTGAATCCGGCTTTTTGAAATGCGACATCCAAGCTGCCACGGCTGAAAAGTGTGAGATGCTCAATTCCATCAAACATGTTGCAATTCTCGCGCAGAATACGGGCAGCAAGGGAATCACTTGTTGGCACTTGGACGAAGACTAGGCCATGCCGGCCTAACAAAGGGCGCAATGCGGACAAATAGTCAACGGGCTGCTGGATATGTTCAAGAACATCCCAAAGGGTGATCACATTGAAGATCTCTTTGCCGTCAGATAGATTATCGATAGTCGATCCAATGACATTTATACCATTTTTTAATGCATAGTCAGCTTCCCGTGAATTAGGCTCAATCCCGAACGGGATATAGCCCTGCTGAGCAGCAATTGATAGAAAATATCCACTCGAGCAACCGATATCGAGGAGCGCCTCGCCATTGCGATGAGGGCTGAAGAGGTCGATCCCTCGCTGATAGATTAAGCGATAGAATTCTGACTCGTTTTGGTGCCATTCAAGGCTTGATGTGGGATAGTCTGTGTAGAATTTGATTAACTTTTCCGCTCTAAGAGGGTTCTGAAGAAAGATATGATCGCATTTTGGGCAGTAGACGTATTCGCCGTTATGCTTAGTAAAAAGAGGTGAATCTGGCTGATAATTACAAGTGGGGCAGGCAGCACGGGTGTAGTCTGCGACTGGATCCAGACTGCCTAGAAAGGATTCGATATAGAGACTTGATCGATCTAACTGGCTTTTTCTAGACTGATGCAATGCAAGTTGATTTTTTGTATCGATAGCCATGGCGAATCAGGAGGATAGATTCTGCTGGATAAGGGCACTGTCAGGAGGCATGCCCCCAGGAGATAAAGAATAAGACACGATGTCCCAGTCCCAGGAAAGTGTATCAGGCATTCGAGCAGAATACTCCATCACAATATCTGCAGAAGAGAATCAAGAGAATCTACCACCCGTTGTTGATCTGCCTCCACCAAGCCGGGGTAAAGAGGAAGGCTGATGGCATTGCTGGCATAGGCCTCAGCCTCTGGGAATTGCCCTTCCTTGAAGCCTAGACGCCTGTAATACGGCTGTAGATGCACTGGGCTGTAGTGCAACTGCACGCCGATCCCAGCGGATCGCAAGCCCTTGAATACCTGTACATGCCCAGCAACATTTGCCTGATTCAAGCGAATGACAGCCAAGTGAACTGCACTCAGAACGTCTGCTGGGACCTCTAGAAGATTCACAGGCAAATCAGTCAGCAAGCCCCGATAGCGCTGGAACTGCTGGTTGCGGTCGGCCACGATGCCCTCCAGCCGCTCCAACTGGCTCAGGCCGAGTGCCGCCTGAATATCTGTGATCCGATAGTTGAAGCCCAGCTGCTGCTGCTCATACACCCAAGGCCCAGTAGCTAGCCGCTCAAAGCGCTCAGCCTCGCGCACGATGCCATGACTGCGCAGTTCTGCCATGCGTTGGGCCAGCACCGGATCATTCGTGGTGGCTAGTCCACCCTCACCGGTCGTGATGATCTTCACCGGATGGAAACTAAATACAGTGATGGTGCTATGTCGGCAGTTGCCCACAGGTTCGCCGCGGTACAGCCCGCCGATTGCATGGCTGGCGTCCTCTAGAACGCAAAAGCCATACCGCTCGGAAAGCTTGGCGATCGCCGCCATGTCGCAGCTGCTGCCTGTCAGATGCACCGGCACCACAACCTTTGGCAAGGTGCCATCGCGCTCGGCTTGCTGAAGCTTCGCCTGAAGCATGGACACACTCATCAGTCCAGTAGTGGGCTCGATGTCGACAAAATCAACATCGGCGCCGCAGTAGAGCGCGCAATTGGCCGAGGCTACGAAAGTGATCGGTGACGTCCAAAGACGATCGCCGGGCCCCAGGCCCAGGGCGAGACAAGCTATGTGTAGCGCGCTGGTGGCGCTATTCACCGCCACCCCGTGGCGCGCACCCACCTTGCTGGCCACAGCTTTCTCAAAGGCAGCAACTGCCGGCCCCTGAGTAAGAAATGGGCTCCGCAATACTTCAACTACCGCACATATGTCAGCCTCCGTGATGCTCTGGCGGCCATAGGGGATAAATGTGATTTGGTTGCTGATCATTGGGGCTGAAAATCTGGATTCACATGACCTCGGATCAGCTCGCGCAATTTCTCCACCGACAGAAACTCTGGATTGGTGCCGGAGTTGTAAGCGAAGCCAGGGGGCACAACCACGCTGCTGATGCCAGCATCCTGATAGAGACGCTGGACGCGACCATCACTGGGCAAGATCGAATAATACTCACCGAGGTCGATTGTGGTAAAGCTGTCAGAAGCAGTAATCATTTCCTCGTGGATCTTTTCGCCAGGCCGTATGCCGATGATCGGCTTCTCGCAGCTTGGCCCTATCGCATCGGCTACATCGGTAATGCGGTAGCTGGGGATCTTGGGCACAAACAACTCGCCGCCCAAGGCGTTCTCCAGTGCCCATAAGACCATCTCAACACCCTCACTTAACGAAATGTTGAAACGCGTCATTGATGGATCAGTGATCGGCAAAATACCGGTTTTTGCTTTCTCTAGAAAGAAGGGAATCACTGAACCGCGAGAGCCCATCACATTGCCATACCGTACCACCGAAAAACGCAGGAAGCGGGCGCCCTTAATGTTGTTGGCGGCGATGAATAGCTTGTCGGAGCAAAGTTTGGTTGCGCCATAAAGGTTGATTGGCGCGGCGGCTTTGTCGGTACTGAGGGCCACAACCCGCTTGACTTCGGTATCGAGGCATGCCTGCACCACATTTTCGGCGCCGAGCACATTGGTGTTGATGAACTCCATCGGGTTGTACTCCGCCGCCGGCACCTGTTTGAGAGCCGCGGCATGCACCACGGTATCGATGTCCCGTAGTGCCCGGCGCAGCCTGTCGCGGTCGCGGACATCACCGATGAAAAAGCGCAGCTGGGGAAACTTGCTTTCGGGATAAAGCTGCTGAAGCTCCCACTGTTTGAGCTCATCGCGGCTGTAAATCACCAGTCGATGAATTTCCGGGAAGCGACTTAAGACTTCAGCAATAAATGCCTTGCCAAAGCTACCTGTGCCGCCGGTGATCAGGATACTAGAGCTGGAGTCGAAGGGCATCAGAAAGAAGGAACGTATGTATTCAAGTGGTACTGGCCTGTATCAGCCGCGGAGGCCCATCGGCTGAAACAGCTCATTGAGCAAGGTGGATCAGACGATCACAGCGCTGCACGGTGCTCAGCCGGTGGGCAATCATCACGATCGTGAGCTCCTTGCTCAACCCCTCCACCGCAGCCATCACAGCATTTTCCGTACCGCTATCGAGCGCACTCGTGGCCTCATCCAAGACCAGCACCCGCGCCTGCTTGTAGAGGGCTCTTGCAATGCCTATGCGCTGTCGTTGCCCACCACTGAGGCTAATGCCCCGCTCGCCCACAAAGCTCTGGTAGCCATCTCGGCTGCCTTCAATGAAGCTGGCTATCTGGGCCTGCTCGGCTGCCAGCTTCACGCGGGCCATGTCGATCTGCTGGCGGGGCACACCAAAGGCAATGTTCTCGGCAATTGAGCTATCAGCCAGATAGATGCTCTGCGGCACATGGGCAATCGCTGCGCGCCAAGCAGCCAGCCGTTGAGGATTGGCGCAATCGTAAAGGTCCACCCCATCCACAAGCACTCGGCCTCCCGTGGGTGCCAGCAAACCCATCAAGAGATCCACCGTGGTGCTCTTGCCACTGCCCGTACTGCCAATCAGGCCGATGCGTTCGCCCCGGCGGATTTCCAGATCTAGCCCCTGCAGCACATCCGGATGTTCAGGCCCATAGCGGAAGCTCACCCCCTCCAGGCGAATGCTCTCGCGCAGCGGCAGCGGCTCCGCGACGCTCAACTGGGTTGGCAACGGCTGGTTGAGCATCGCCAGCACACCGACCAGGTCGGCATTCAAGCCCTTAACAGTCGACCAAGCCCCGTATACCTGCTGCAAGGCTGGCAACAGCCGCTGGGCCCCCAGGGCCAGCGCCCCAAGCAGCGGGATCACGGGTCCGCCTGATCCCTGTTGGAGCACCAGCAGCCATCCAAGCAGGGCAATCGCTACGAGGCCCAGGGCTTCCACCGCATAGCGAGGAAACACACCTAGGAACTCGTTCTTGGCCTGCAGCTGACGCTGCGGCCAATCCGCCTGGCGGTAGATCTCCAGATATGTAGGCTGACTTCCATCAAGCAGCACATCGCGGATTGCCCCCAGTCCCTCTTGCAGGGCTTTGATCTGTTGGCTGGCTGCCGTTGAGATTCGCTGGCTGTTGCGGTGCAGCTCCCTGTTGGCCGTCAGCGCCAGGAGGCCGTACACACTGCCAAACAACGCCGCTGCCCCCAGTGCCACGCGCCAATTGATCAGCAGCAGGCCCGCCAGCAGCCCCGCAGCCACCACCGCCGCCGTGATCAGCTGCAACAGTGACGTGAGTGCCACCACCGTGCGTGCAATCTGTGTGGTGGTGCCCGTAATAACTGCCGCACTGTTGCGTTGGATGTGCACGCCATAGGGCTGATACAGCGTGTGTCGATAGGCCTCACAACTCAGATCGGAGCCCACCGCCGCTGCCATCCGGCCATTCAGCCATAGGTTCGCCAGCCGGATCAGCGCCGCCAGCACCGCCGCCCCTGCGAACGCCAAGGTGGCAGGGAGCAGCAGGTCGCTGGCTGCTGTCCATCCAGCCAGGCTAGCCAGGGCCTGCACCAGCCGTTGCTGCCACAGCCGCTCAGGATCGCTGAGCACCGACAGAAAAGGCAGCACCGCCCCCAGCGACACCAGCTCCGCCACACCACTGGCCAGCATCACCACGAGCAGCAGCCCCAGCTGAATCCGCCGGCGGCGACTCAGGTGGCTCCAGATGCCCAGGAGAAGCCTGCGGGTGGATGGCGCTGACTCCTGATTCATTGCGGACAGATACGTCAAATGTCGGCTGAGTTAGGTGTTGTGTCTCACCACGTTGATCAGCAAACAGCTCGTCGAGTCGCTCCTGAGGTGAGCGCCTGCCCAGGGCCGAGTGCTTCCTGAGGCGGTTATAGATCGACAGGTAGCGGGGCAGTCAGCGGTTGCGCTCCTCGGAGTTTGGGAAGGCCATGGCGTAGGCCCACTCCCGGCAGAGGGTCTGGATGAATGTCTCGGCTTTGCCGTTGCTTCTGGGCGTGTAGGGCCTGGAGCGAATGTGCCGCAACCCGAGGGTGCGGCAGGCCTTGGCAAACGCTTTGGAGACGTAGGCCGGGCCGTTGTCGCTCATCACCCTGCGGCACTCGATCCCCTGGCCGTTGAACCAGGCGACAGCACGGCTGAGAAAGCCGATCACCGTCGGCTTCTGATCATCCGCCAGCACCTCGACAAAGG
>Ga0194133_10003501_pt1 | contig 22213 bp, 21 predicted proteins | sample TA2KigOf40mmetaG_FD_155448 | JGI IMG/M metagenome (GOLD analysis project Ga0194133, IMG submission 155448) | Freshwater microbial communities from Lake Tanganyika, Tanzania - TA2015055 Kigoma Offshore 40m | ecosystem: Environmental > Aquatic > Freshwater > Lake | place: Tanzania: Lake...
TGGCGGAATTGGTAGACGCAGCGGACTCAAAATCCGCCGCCGTTAAAAGCGTGTGGGTTCGAGTCCCACTTCCGGCACCAGGAACTTCAAGTTCGGAATCAAGGGCATGCCCTTAATTCCGGGCTTCCTTTTTGTGCAGCGTGTTCCATTTCACAGTCGTAGCACAGTTTCAATCGAGCGCCGCACGGAGTTTGTGAGGGGCGGACTCTTCCATATCGAGTGATACGAGCGATAGAACACTCGTTGTCCCGATCTTCGTTCTTGCTGCTGAGCAGGATGATCCAAGAGGGCTGCGGGATGGGGAGGTAGTGCTATATCGCCGTCCTGAGAGCGCACGCTGGCAAGCTCGATTCAAGCTACCTGACAACTCGTGGCACAGGATATCGACCAAACACCCGAGGGTGGGGTGAATGCAGGAAATCCGGGACGCGAAAGCCAGCCACAAATGCAATGGCAAATGCGGACGCTAGCCCCACCCCAAGTAGGGCGTAAAGAAGCAACCTTTTCACGGCACGTTTCCCCCCAGGCGATTGTTTTTCGCCGACTTACAAAAATTCTCTGAAACCACTGATGCATCTTCGCGCAAAGGAATTGCCAAATGTCTCCCTGAGTTCGTTCGATATCGGGTCAAAGACTGTTAGTGGGGTGGTATGGCAGGTACCCTCCCGGCGTCTCCCGAGGCCATTAAACGCCGCTTGCATCGCCCGGGCAATTACAATTTCTTGCATTCGCAGAATGAAATAGCAGCCGGAGCGGCCACTTTTGAAGGGATATTGGACGAAATGATCAACACCAGCTTCGCCAGGCGCGGCATCGCGGTTGCGTCACATTCCCTCGCTGCGCAGTCGGCGCTCGCCGTCCTGCGCGAGGGGGGGAACGCGATCGAGGCGATGGTCGCGGCGGCCTCGACGATCGCCGTTGTTTATCCGCACATGAACGGCATTGGTGGCGATTCGTTCTGGCTGATATCGGCGCCGGGGGCGCCGCCAACCGCGATCGATGCCTGTGGACCGGCGGCGCGCGCGGCAACCATCGCGTCCTATCGTGAACGGAGATTGGATGCGATACCGACCCGCGGTCCGCTCGCCGCTTGCACCGTTGCTGGAACGGTTGGTGGCTGGGCGCGCGCGCTTGAGCTTGGCCGCGCGCGCTGGGGCGGAAGCCTGCCGCTGGCGCGCCTGCTGGAAGATTCGATCCACTACGCGGAGGCCGGCGTGCCGGCCACGGGGAGCCAAGAGGCGAATTCGCGCGCCAAGCGCGCCGAGCTTGAAATGGTACCCGGCTTTGCCGGGCGTTTCATGCCTGGCGGCGAACCGCCGCGCGTCGGCGCCTTGTTCCGGCAGGCGGGAATCGCCGCGACACTGCGCCAGTTGGTGCGCGCGGGGCTGGATGATTTCTATCGCGGCGAACTTGCGCGCGCGATGGCCGGCGACCTTGCCTCGCTCGGGAGTCCGCTTGCACTTGCCGACCTGGAGGGCTACGAGGCGCGCGAGGTGCAACCGCTCTCGCTCGCTCATGGCAAGGGCATGCTCTACAACATGACGCCGCCTACGCAAGGCGTGGTGTCACTCGCCATCCTCGGCATTCTTGAGCGGCTGGGTCTCGCTCGCCTCGAGCCTGACAGCGCCGACCATGTGCACGCGGTGGTCGAGGCGACCAAGGTGGCCTTCCTGCACATCCGCGATCCGCATCTGACCGACCCGGCGGACATGGCGTTGCCGCCGCAGGCGCTGCTGCATGCGGCGCGACTGGACGCGCTGGCGGCTCAGGTCGACATGAAGCGGGCGCGTCCCTGGCCGGGGACCTCCAAGCCGGGTGGCACCATCTGGATGGGCGTCATCGATGGCGCCGGCCGCGCAGTGAGTTTTATCCAGAGCATCTATCACGAGTTCGGCTCGGGCGTGGTGCTGCCCGCGTCCCAGGTCAACTGGCAGAACCGCGGCTGCAGCTTCTCGCTCGATGCGGCGCGCATCAATTGCCTGCGCCCAGGCAAGAAGCCGTTCCACACGCTCAACCCGGCGCTGGCGCGTCTTGCGGACGGCCGCGTGATGGTCTACGGCACCATGGGCGGCGACGGCCAGCCGCAAACACAGGCAGCTGTATTCACGCGCCACGTCGTGTTCGGCCAGCCCCTGCAGTGGGCAGTGTCGGCGCCTCGCTGGCTGCTTGGCCGCACCTGGGGCTCGGCCTCCGAAACGCTCAAGTTGGAAGCTCGCTTCGCGCCGGCGATTGCAGAGGAACTGCGCGGCCGCGGACACGACCTCGAAACGGTGGGGGCCTACGACGAAGTCATGGGCCACGCCGGCGCGCTGGTTCGCCATCCGGACGGCGCGCTGGATGGAGCCGCCGATCCGCGCGGCGACGGCGCTGTCGCGGGATACTGACCGGGTATGGAAGAAACGGGGAACATGCGGTGAAGTTTTCCTGTCGTCATTCGTAGGGTGCTTGAAGGGGGACGCATGTACGCGATCGTTTACAAGTCCGACGGATTTCCGATCTGCCAGCAGATCGAGGGCGTGAGCCCAGATCCGGTCGTCACCTGGAATTCCGAAGCCGCGGCGAAGGCCTTCATCACCTCGAAAGGCGGTGACGCCGATTTCCAGGCAGTGCAGCTGACGGACGAGGCGATGGACAAGATCGCGTAGGCCATGGGCTGCGCGGTTGAGTCGATGATGTTCGAGCCTTATCCCACCTTGGCTGGGTCGCGCCCCTAGCCCAGGCTGAAGAACTCCCGGCGGCTCTTTATGCCGTGGATGCGCGCGATCAGCAGGTCGAGGTCGGCCTCCCGGCTCACGAAATTCAGGTTCTCCGAGTTCACGGTCAGGACCGGCGCGGCACTGTAGTTGTAGAAGAACCGTGCGTAGCCCTCCGCGAGCAGCGCCAGGTATTCCTCGCTGATGCCGCGTTCCCAGGCCGAGGCGCGGCGCTTGACGCGTTCGATCAAGGTGCGCGGCTCGGCCTGCAGGTACACCACCAGGTCCGGCGCCGGCGCCTGCGGCCGCAGGGCGTCGTAGATGCGCTGGTAGAGCGCCAGTTCGTCCGCGGACAGCGTGATGCGCGCGAACAGCGGGTCCTTCTCGATCAGGAAGTCGGCCACCACCGGGCGGCCGAAGATGTCCGGCTGCGCGAGGGGCTCCAGCTGCTGCGCGCGCTGGAAAAGGAAGAAAAGCTGGGTGGGAAGCGCGTGGCGCGCCATGTCGCGGTAGAAGCGCTCGAGAAAAGGGTTCTCACCCGGCTGCTCGAGGAGCAGGTCGGCGCCGAAGCGCTCGGCCAGGCGCCGCGCCAGGCTGGTCTTGCCGGCGCCGATCGGGCCTTCCACCGCGAGGTACCTTAAGTTCGCCATCGCTTCAGCTGCGGAAAATGAAGTACACCGCGGCCATGATGCACAACGCGGCCCAGAGATAGTCCAGCTTGAGCGGCTGGTTCATATAGAACACTGCGAAAGGCACGAACACCACCAGCGTGATCGCCTCCTGCAGGATCTTGAGCTGCGCCAGCGACATCGCGGTGTAGCCTATTCGATTGGCGGGCACCTGCAGCAGGTACTCGAACAGGGCGATGCCCCAGCTCACCAGCGCCGCGATCCACCAGGGCTTCGCCGACAGGTTCTTCAGGTGCGCGTACCAGGCGAAGGTCATGAACACGTTCGAGGCCACCAGCAGCCCGGCGGAGATCGCAATCGGCGAGAGCTGCATCTCAGTCCTCCCGCGCGATGCGTTGACCGGCGCAGCGCGCCAGCAGCTCGGCTGCCCGTCCATGGCCCGGCACCTCGGCATCGGGGGCGATTTCCGACAGCGGGGCGAGTACGAAGGCGCGCTCGTGCATGCGCGGGTGAGGCAAGGTCAGGCCCGGCGCGCTGATCGCGCCGGCGTCGTGCAGCAGGAGGTCCAGGTCCAACGTGCGCGGCGCGTTGGTGAAGCTGCGCTCGCGGCCGTGGCGCCGTTCGATCGCCTGCAGTTCGCCCAGCAGGGCCTCGGCGGCGAGGCCGGTTTCCAGGCGCGCCACCGCGTTGAGGAAATCCGGCTGGTCGGCATGGCCCACCGGTGCGCTGCGGTACAGCGACGAGCGGCGCGCGACGCGGGTGCGGGGAACCCGGTTCAGTTCGTCCAGCGCGGCTTCGATCTGCCGGCGCGGCTCGCCGAGGTTGGCACCGATCCCGACGTAGGCCGTCGCCATGGCCGGCGCTAGGGGGCCGATGGGGCGCCCTCGCCGGGCGCTTTCCTGCGGCGCCGGCGGCGTCGCTTCCTCGGACCGGTATCGGGCAGCAGCATGGCGTGGCGCGTTTCCGGCTCGGCGAACTGGAACGTGCGCCACCAGACCTCCAGGTCGGCGGGCACCTCGCCGCTGGCGGCGCGCAACGCGAGGAAATCGTATGCCATGCGGAAGCGCGGCACGTCCACCAGGTGCTGGGGCCGTTGCCCGGAGCGCTGCTCGAAGCGCGGCTGTATCCCCCAGACCTCGCGCATGGTGGAGGTGAGGCGGCGGGTGATCGCGAGCTTGGCGCACTGCACTTCCAGCACTTCGTCCATGGCCGATTCGAGCGCCTGCAGAGTGCGTTCTCCGCGCAGCTCGCGCGCTCGCCAGGCCGAGAGCACTTCGTGCCAGAGCAGGGCGGCAAACAGGAACGCCGGCGACACCGGGCGGCCGGTCTGAATGCGGTCGTCGGTTTGCGCGAGCGCCAGCGTCACGAAGCGTTCGCCGAGCGGTTGCTCGAGGATCACGTCCAGCAGCGGCAGCAGGCCCTTGGACAAGCCTTCTTCCCGCAGCTGGCGCAGGCAGGCGCTGGCGTGGCCCGAGAGCAGGAGCTTGAGCATTTCCTCGAACAGGCGCGGCGGCGGCACATGCTCGAGCAGCGGCGCAAGGCGCCGGATCGGCGCGCGCGTGTCTGCGTCCAGGGTCAGGCCCAGCTTGGCGCCCAAGCGCACCGCGCGCAGCATGCGCACCGGATCCTCCCGGAAGCGCGCCTCGGGATCGCCGATCATGCGCAGCCGGCGCTTGCGCAGGTCCGCGAGGCCGCCGTGATAGTCGATCACTTCCTCCGACGCCGGGTCGTAGTACAGCGCATTGACGGTGAAGTCCCGCCGGATCGCGTCTTCCTCGATGGTGCCGAAGACGTTGTCGCGCAGCATGCGGCCATGCTCCGACTTCTCCGCCTGGCCGGTGTCCGCGGCGCGAAAGGTGGACACCTCCACCGTTTCGCCGCCGATCATCACGTGCACCAGGCGAAAACGCCGGCCGATCAGCAGCGCGCGGCGAAAAAGGGGCTTCACCTGCTCCGGGCGGGCGTCGGTCGCGACGTCGAAGTCCTTGGGCTTGATCCCCAGCAGCAGGTCGCGTACCGCTCCGCCCACCACGTGCGCCGCGTATCCGCGTTCGGCCAGCCCTTCGCAGACCCTGAGGGCCGCGGGACTGATGGCATCGCGCACCAGGCCGTGCTTGCCGCGCGCCACGCGCACCGGCCCCGCCTGCTTGAAGCCGAATACGCGTTGGATGAAGCGCTTGATCATGGGTGGTGTGGGCGAGGAATTATCTCAGGGAAATCACCGGCCAGCCGCGCGCGCGCGCGGTGGCCTCGAGCACTTCGTCGGGGTCCACTGCGACCGGGCGGTTGACTCGCTCCAGCAGCGGCAGGTCGTTGCGCGAATCGCTGTAGAAGCTGGATACCGGGAAATCCTCCAGTCGATACCCCAGCCGCGCGAGCCAGGCGAGCACGCGCTCGATCTTGCCTTCGCGAAAGCAGGGCGTGCCGGCGACGCGGCCGGTGAAGCGGCCGTCGATCCGTTCCGGCTCCGTGGCCACCAGGTTTTCAATGCCGAAGCTGCGCGCGATGGGTGCGGTGACAAAGCTATTGGTGGCAGTGACGACGGCGCACAGGTCTCCGGCCACGAGGTGCTTGTCCACCAGCGCGCGCGCCGCGGCCCCGATCATCGGCCGGATGCGTTCGTTCATGAACCGCGTGTGCCAGCGCGCCAGCAAGTCGTCGCCGTGCTGCGCGAGCGGTTGCAGTGCGAACGCCAGGAACGCGCCGATGTCGAGGGCCCCGGCCTTGTACTGCTTGTAGAACGCGGCGTTCTGCGCTTCGTACTCCTCGCGCACCACGACCCCCTGGTCGACCAGGAACTGGCCCCATTCGTAGTCGCTGTCGCCGGCGAGCAGGGTGTTGTCGAGGTCGAACAAGGCGAGGTTCATGCCGGGCGCTTCCGGACGCGCGCCAGTTTCACGAGGCCTGCGCCGCGCCGAGCGCTTCGCGCAGCGTGTCCCGTGCAAGCGCCAGGGTCAGCGGCCGCTTTAGCTCGAGCGAGCGCCGGTCCAGGCGCTCCATGATCGCCAGCAGGCTAGGCAGGTCCCGCCGCGCCTGCGACAGCAGGTAGTCGATGATCTCCGGCGAGATGCGCAGCCCGCGGCGCGTGGCCTCGCCAGCGAGGTAGTGCGCGCGCGCCTCGTCACTCAACGACTTCACCCGGTAGACCAGGCCCCAAGCGAGGCGGCTCTTGAGGTCCTCGCGCAGGGGCAGCAGGTTGGGTGGAACGCTGCCTGCGCACAGCATCGCGCCGCCGGATTCACGCGCGGCGTTGATGCGGTTGAACAGGTCAACCTGCGCCGGTTCGTCCAGGTTCTCGACGTCGTCCGCGGTCTGCACGCCGGCGGTGGCGCAGGCCGCAAGCAGGTGGCTGCGGCCCGAACCGGGCTCGCCCCAGATGTAGACGATGCTCTCCGCCAGGCGGCCGCCAGCCAGTTCCCGCAGGCGCTCGAGCAGCTCGGCGTTGTCGCCGGGCACGAAGTTGTCGAGGTCCGGGTCGGGCGGGGCGGAGATGTCCAGCGCCAGCTGCTTCATTTCTTTCCGGTGTAGAGCGAGCTCTCGAGATAGCCGTGGCGCAGGTGCCGAAGCGCCACCAGCAGCGCGGCGCTCGCCGGCAGCGCGAGCAGGATGCCGAAGAACCCGAACAGCTGGCCGAAGGCGAGCAGGGCGAAGATCACTGCCACCGGATGCAGGCCGATGCGATCGCCCACCAGCCAGGGCGTCACCAGCATACCCTCCAGCACCTGGCCCGCGGCGAAAGCGGCCCAGACCCAGGCGATCTCGGTCAGGGTGCCAAACTGCAACAGCGCGGCGACGGTGCCGAGAACAACGCCGGTGATGGCGCCGACGTAGGGGATGAACACCAGCATGCCGGTGATGAGGCCGATGGGCAGCGCGAAATCCAGGCCGGCGAGCCAGAGCGCCGTGACGTATAAGGCGCTCATCACCAGCATCACCAGCACCTGGCCGCGCAGGAACTCCGCCAGCACCGCGTCGACCTCGGCCAGGATGGCGCGCGCGCGGTCGATCTGCGGACGCGGGATCAGGTGCTCGGCGCGGGCGATGATGCCGCGCCAGTCGCGCAGCAGGAAGAACAGCACCACCGGGATCAGCAGGACGTTGACCGCAATGCCCAACAGCGCCATGCCGCCGATGCGCGCCGAGCCCAGGAGCCTCGGCACCAGGTCCTGGTTGTTCTGCGGCGCCTCGCTGGCGAGCTGCTTCAGCATGTCAAGGTCGAACTGAACCTCGCGGCCCAGGTGCTGCGCGAGCCAGGGCGCGGCGACGCGGTTCAGCCAGTCCAGGAACGCCGGAAGGCGCTCGGCCAGCATGCGCAGTTCCTTGGCGAACAGCGGCAGCACCACCAGCAGCAGCGCCACTAGCGCGAGCAGGCACAGCAGCAGCACTAGCACCACGGCGACGGTCCGGTTGATGCGCCGCCCGGCGATGCGCCCGACCAGCGGATTGAGGATGTAGGCGAAGATCGCGCCGGCGAGGAACGGCGCCAGGATCGGCGAGAGCAGGTAAAGGAGCGCGAGGAACGCCGTGCCGATGGCGAGCCAGGTCCAGAGCTTGGGAATCGCGCCGTTCATTTCACGTAGAATCGCCCGACAAAAGACTATTTTAGCCTGCCATGTCCAAGGGCCTTTCCTATCGTGACGCGGGCGTCGACATCGACGCCGGGGATGCGCTCGTGGACGCCATCCGTCCGTTTGCGAAACGCACCATGCGGCCCGAGGTGCTGGCCGGGATCGGCGGCTTTGGCGCCTTGTGCGGTATTCCCGGGAAGTACCGCGAACCGGTGCTGGTCTCGGGCACCGACGGCGTCGGCACCAAGCTGAAGCTCGCCTTCCAGTTCGGCCGGCATGACACCGTCGGTATCGACCTGGTGGCGATGAGCGTGAACGACGTCCTGGTGCAGGGCGCCGAGCCGCTGTTCTTTCTGGACTACTTCGCCTGCGGCAAGCTTGAACCGGACGTGGCTGCGGAGGTCATCAAGGGCATTGCGCGCGGTTGCGAGCAGGCAGGCTGCGCGCTGATCGGCGGCGAGACCGCGGAAATGCCTGGCATGTACCCGGCGGGCGAATACGACCTCGCCGGCTTTTGCGTCGGCGTCGTCGAGCGCGACGCGATCATCGACGGCAAGGCGATCATGCCGGGCGACGCGGTACTGGGACTCGCATCGAGCGGGGCACACTCCAACGGCTATTCGCTGGTGCGGCGCATCCTGGAGCAGTCAACGCCGCCGGCGGGCATCGACCTCCTGACCCCGACGCGGATTTACGTCAAACCGATGCTCGCCCTGATGCAGGCCGTGGGCGTGAAGGGCATGGCGCACATCACGGGCGGCGGGATCATCGGCAACGTGCCGCGCGTGCTGCCGGCGGGAACGCGCGCGGTGATCGAGCGCAAGGCCTGGCCGCGCACGGAGCTGTTCGACTGGCTGCAGCAGGCCGGCGGCGTCGCCGAGGACGAGATGCACCGCGTGTTCAATTGCGGCATCGGCATGGCCGTCGTGGTTGCTGAAGCGGATGCCGCCCGGGCGCTGCAGGCGCTGCACGCGGCGGGAGAGACGGTCTATCGCATCGGGCGCATCGAGCGCCACGAAGGGGGGCCGGACGCGATCGTGGTCTGAGCGGCCCGGCGCGCGTCAGCGCCCGCCGCCGCGTCCGTGGTTGCGCCGGCCGCCGCCCTGCTTGCGCTGGGGCCGTTGTCCGCCGGGCCGGAAATTGCGCTGTTGTTGCTGCGGCTGGTTCTGGTTCCTGCCCTGCGCCTGGCGGTGTGCCGAGGACCGGGACAGGGAACTCACGCGGCGCACCTCGGCGGCGTACAGTTCCGCAGCGGTGGCATGAACCGGGCGCGCGCCTTCCGCCTTCGATGCTTCCTGCTCCTCCTGCAGCGCCTGCCGCAGCCTGCGCAGCGCGTACTCCCGCGAGGCCTCCAGCCCGGACTCGCGTTCGATTTCCTTGCGGTGCATCTCGATACTGGCGATAAGGTCAGTGACCTCGTCCATCTTCAATTCGTCGCTCATGAACGCTAGTTTCTCATGGTTCGCCGCCGCTTCCGAGTGGGTGCGGGTGCGCTATTGCGAACCGCGCCGGGCGAGCCAGATCCCGCCCAGCACCACCACGCCGCCGGCGACCTGCAGCGCCACCAGCGGTTCGCCGAGCAGCAGCCAGGCAAACACCCCCGCCATCACCGGCTGGAACAGCAGGCTGACCGAGGAGAATGCGGCGGGCAGGTGGGCGAGCGCGTAGGCGATTAGGCCCAAGCCGGCCGAATGCGACACCCAGGCCAGGCCCAGCAAGACCAGCCAGGCATTCAGGGTCTGCGGCAGCATCGGTTCCCCGGACTGGACCGACGCGGCAATCGCCACCGGCAGGAGCAGCGCGGCGGTGACGGTGGTGGTCACGGCCATCAGCTGCAGGGTGGCTACGCCGCGGGCGCGGATTTCCTTCACCGACAGCAGGTACCAGGCGTAGAACATCGCGGTGACCACGCCAAGCGCGTCCCCCAGCAATGCCGTCGGCGAGAACGCGAGGCTGGTCTGCACCAGCATGGCGACGCCCGCGAGCGCGGCGGCGAGCCCGGCCAGGAACAGTCGCGTCGGACGCTGCTTCCGCAGCAGTCAGGCGGCCAGAGTAACGAAAATCGTCGCCAGGTTTGCCAGCAGCGTCGAGTTCGCCACCGAGGTGTACTGGATGGATCAGTGCCAGAACGCGAGGTCGCCGGCGAAGGCCACGCCGGCGGCCGCAAGGTAGCCCCGGTGCGCGCGGGGTGCAGGCGAGGCCGCCGCCCCGCGCGAGGCCGCGGCATGCAGGACCCATAGCAACGGCACCGCCAACGCCACGCGCCAGAACGCGCTCGCCGTGGGCCCGACGTCGGCCAGGCGCACCCAGATCGGCGAGAGCGCGATGCAGGTCGCGCCGGCGAAAAGCGCGACGAGCGAGAGGTTCATGGCAGGCGCAGTCTAGCGCGGCGCCGGTGGTAAAATTTTTCCATGCCTGCGCCGCGCTTCGTCCACCTCAGGCTGCACAGCGAATACTCGGTGTCGGACGGCATCGTGCGCATCGACGAGGCAGTGGCGAGGGCGGCCGCCGACGGCATGCCGGCGCTGGCCCTGACCGACAGCGCCAACCTGTTCGGGATGGTGAAGTTCTACAGCGCGGCGCGCGAAGCGGGGGTAAAGCCGCTGATCGGCGCCGATTGCTGGCTGCGCAACGACGCCGACCGCGACAAGCCCTTTCGCATCCTGCTGCTGTGCGCGACGCGCGAGGGCTACCTCAGGCTGTGCGAACTGCTGTCGCGCGCCTGGCTGAAGAACCAGCACCGCGGCCGCGCCGAGCTCTCGATGGCCTGGTTCGACGAGCAGGGCACCGACGGGCTGATCGCGCTGTCGGGCTTTGCCGCGGGCGATGTCGGCCAGGCCCTGGCGGCCGCCAACGACGCCGTCGCGGAGAAACTGGCCTGGCAGTGGCAGAAACGCTTCCCGGGGCGCTATTACCTTGAATTGCAGCGCATCGGCGCGCCGCAGGGCGAAAGCCTGGTCGGGCGCACGCTCGCGCTTGCCGCCAGGAGCGCTCTGCCGGTGGTGGCCACGCATCCGGTGCAGTTCCTGGACGCGGAAGATTTCAAGGCCCACGAGGCGCGCGTCTGCATCGCGCAGGGCTATGTGCTGGGCGACCAGCGCCGGCCGAGGGCCTTCACGCCGGAACAGTATTTCAAGTCGCAGGACGAAATGGCGGAACTGTTTGCGGATATTCCGCAGGCGCTGGAGAACGCGGTGCAGATTGCGCGCCGCTGCAACCTCGCCATCGAGCTGGGCAAGAGCCGGCTGCCGCAGTTCCCCACCCCCAAGGGCGTCACGCTGGAGCAGTACCTCCGCCAGCAGGCCGAGCAGGGCCTGGCCGCGCGCATGGCGCGCCTGTATCCGGATGCGACCAAGCGCGCGGCGGAGTTGCCGCGCTACGGGGCGCGCCTGGATTTCGAGATCGACACCATCACGCAAATGGGCTTTCCCGGCTACTTCCTGATCGTCGCCGATTTCATCAACTGGGCGAAGCAAAATGGCGTGCCGGTCGGGCCGGGGCGCGGCTCTGGCGCCGGGTCGCTGGTCGCCTACGCGCTCGGCATCACCGACCTGGATCCGCTCAAGTACGACCTGCTGTTCGAGCGGTTCCTGAACCCCGAGCGGGTGTCGATGCCGGATTTCGACATCGACTTCTGCCAGGACGGGCGCGACAAGGTCATCGATTACGTGCGCAAGAAGTACGGCGAGGACTCGGTGTCCCAGATCGCCACCTTCGGCACCATGGCGGCGCGCGCGGTGGTGCGCGACACCGGGCGCGTGCTGGACCTGGGCTACAACTTCTGCGACCAGATCGCCAAGCTCATTCCGTTCCAGCCCGGCAAGCTGGTGACGCTGGCCGACGCCCGCGAACAGGAGCCGCTGCTCGCCCAGCGCGAGAAAAACGAGGACGAGGTGCGCCAGCTGCTGGAGCTGGGCGGCAAGCTCGAGGGCCTGACGCGCAACGTCGGCATGCACGCGGGCGGCGTGCTGATTGCGCCTGGCAAGCTCACCGAATTCTGCCCGCTCTACGCCGCAGAGGGCACCGCCAACGTCATCTCGCAGCTGGACAAGAACGATGTCGAGGCGGTCGGCCTGGTGAAGTTCGACTTCCTGGGCCTCACCACCCTCACGGTGCTGGATTGGGCCGAGCGCTACGTGCGCACCCTGGGCGAGCCGGACTTTTCCCTCGAGGCGGTGCCGCTGGACGATGCGTCCACCTACCAATTGCTCGCCGCGGGGAACACCACTGCGGTGTTCCAGCTGGAATCGCGCGGGATGCGCGACATGATCAAGCGCGCGCGGCCGGACCGCTTCGAGGACATCATCGCGCTGGTGGCGCTTTACCGGCCGGGGCCGATGGACCTGATCCCGGACTTCATCAAGCGCAAACACGGCGAGGAACGCGTCGAGTACCTCGACCCGCGCCTCGAGCCGATCCTCGCGCCCACCTACGGCATCATGGTGTACCAGGAGCAGGTGATGCAGATCGCGCAGGTGATCGGCGGCTATACCCTGGGCGGCGCCGATCTGCTGCGGCGCGCGATGGGCAAGAAGAAGCAGGAGGAGATGGACGCGCAACGCGACGTCTTCGTCGCCGGCTCGGAACAGAACGGCCTTGCGCGCGGCAAGGCGACGCAGCTGTTCAACCTGATGGAGAAATTCGCCGGCTACGGCTTCAACAAGTCGCACGCCGCCGCCTACGCGTTGCTCGCCTACCAGACCAGCTACATGAAACGGCACCACAACGCCGCGTTCATGGCCGCCAACTTGTCCGCGGTGATGGACGACACCGACAAGGTGCGCCAGTTCCGCGACGATGCCGAGGCCAACGGCGTACGGGTGCTGCCGCCGGACATCAATGTCTCTGGCTACCGCTTTGTTCCCGTCGGCGCGAAGTCGGTGCGCTATGGCCTGGGCGGCGTGCGCGGTACCGGGGAATCCGCGGCGCACAGCATCGTCGAAGCGCGCAAGGCCGGGCCCTTCACCGACCTGTTCGATTTCTGCACGCGCGTGGACAAGCGCATCGTCAACCGGCGTGCGGTCGAGGCGCTGGTGCGCGCCGGCGCCTTCGACGGCGTCGAACCCAACCGCGCCAGCGTGCTCGCCTCGGTCGGCCGCGCGATGGAGGCCGCGGAGAAGGCCGAGCGGGACGTCGCGCAGGTGAGCCTGTTCGGCGAGGCGGGCGCGGAGCAGGCCGCCCGGCTCGCGCTGGTGGAGGCGGCGCCCTGGGACCTCGCGCGCAAGCTCACCGAGGAAAAAGTGGCGCTCGGCTACTGCCACTCGGCCCACCTGTTCTCGGTATACGAGCCGATGCTCAAGGGCTTCCCGCGCACTGCGCTGGCAAAGCTCATGGCGTCGGATCACACCTGCATCGCCGGCGTGATCACGTCCTCGCGGGTGCAGATGACCCGCCGCGGCCGCATGATCGCGGTGGTGATCGAGGACGGCACCGGGCAGGTCGAGATCAGCGTGTTCAATGAACTGTTCGAGGCGCACCGCGACAAGCTGAAGGAAGACGCTCTGGTCGTGGTCGCCGGCAAGGTGCAGATGGACCAGTTCATCGGCGGCCTGCGCCTGACCGCGGAGGAAATCTTCGATCTCGATTCACTGCGCGGGCGCTACGGCGCGTCGCTCCGGATCGCGATCAACGGGCAGGCGGATGCCAGTCGCCTGATGGAGATGCTCTCGCCCTACAAGTCCGGCGGCCGCGGCGGCTGCCCGGTGCTGGTGCACTACGAGAACGGCGCGGCGAGTTGCGACGTGGTGTTGGGAGAGGAGTGGCGCGTGAAGCCGGATTCGGCGTTGATCGGCGCGCTTGCGGCGTGGCTGGCGCCGGAAAACGTGCAGGTGCAGTACCTAGCGTAGGCCAGGATGTAACCGATCGGTTACATTCAGGGCCAGCAGCGCACCGCTTAGGGCGTCCATGCCGGAGGTGTGGCCGATGCGCTTCAGCGCGGACAGTTCCTTCTTCAGGCCTCGTTGTCCCGAGAGAATCGCCGACAGCGCAAGGTGAAGCGCCTCGTGGCCTTGGCCAGAGGCGGCGCATTGAAGGTGGGCGAGGCTGATGCGGTTGGTCCGCGATCGCGCGAGACGCAGCGCCCATCTCGCCAATCGGTCTACGATCTGCTTGTGACCCATGACGTGGAGTGCGACCAGCGCGCCCAATCAGGTCATCCCCCGCCGGCGTCAATCCATCACCCATTCCAACCAAGCTCGCAGCCAACGCCGGACCACGTCCCGATGCGTCCTGCGCAATCCAGTCTGCGAGGGCTTCCGACTCGGCGGGGAAGATGCGCTTGATCCGGGGAAGGGCTCCGCGCCGAAAGGCCGGCGCGGGTACAGGGCGCCACAGGACGGCGCCCTGTATCGGGAAAGTCAAACCCGAGGCAAATCGAACTTCATTTTTTGCGCACGAAAGGCGCTCATTCAGCATCGGCAGCTCATGCAGCGCCGGAACGAGGACGTTCAGCGGCCCGCGCCCCAAGCCCGGCCCGCCAATGCACGCCAGCCCGCCTCCCGTCGCGACGTAGACGCTTCGCTCGAAGCGCGCGATGACCTTGCCGCGCCGGCCGGGGGACAGCGCCCGGCGCGCGCCGACGCCCCACTCAACCCGGGACGATCTGGGTGCCGGTGCGGCCATCGAGGGCGGCGACCGCCTCGTCGAGGTGGGCGATGATGGCGCGCTGGCCGCCGTGCTCGATGAATTTCAGCGCCGCCTCGACCTTGGGCGCCATGCTGCCGGTGGCGAAGTGGCCTTCCTTTTGATGTCCGTGCAGTGCGGAGGCGGTGACCGTATCCAGCCATTTCACGTCTGGCTTGCCGAAGCGGATAGCGACTTTCGACACCGCGGTGAGGATGAGCAGGGTGTCGGCGCCGAGCTCGGTGGCGAGCAGGGCCGAGGTGAGGTCCTTGTCGATAACCGCCGGGACTCCGGAGTAGGAGCCATCGGCGCGATGGATCATGGGGATGCCGCCGCCGCCGGCGGCGATGACGACCACGCCCTGCGCGGCAAGGGTGGCGATGAGCTCGAGTTCCAGGACCGCCTTCGGCCGGGGCGAGGGCACGATGTAGCGCCAGCCGCGGCCGGCGTCTTCCATCATGCTCCAGCCCAGCGTCTTTTGCAGGTTCTGCGCTTCCTCCGCGGAGAAGAACGGGCCGATGGGCTTGGTGGGCTTGCGGAAAGCGGGATCGTCCGCCGCGACCTCGACGCGTGTCACCAGGCAGGCGACCTTGCGATCGATCTCCGCGCGCGCCAGTTCGTCCTCCAGGCCCTGCATCAGCAGGTGGCCGATGCCGCCCTGGCTGTGGGCGACGCAAACGTCCAGGCGCATCGGCGCGATGTGTTCGCGGGCGTAGTACTGGCGCAGCAGGATCTTGCCCACCACCGGGCCATTGCCGTGGGTGATGATGAGTTCGCCGCCGCGCTCGACCAGCGGGCGCAGGGCAAGCGCGCCGCGGGCGGCGACCTCCTCCTGCTCCCCGGTGGTGCCGCGGATGTTCTCCGGATGCGTGGCGTTACCGCCGATCGCAACGACGATTCGCTGGCTCATCTTGCGATAATAACGCCCTATGTCCGCCAAAACCGCCGCATCCCACGCTGCCTTGTTCACCGCCGCTCCGCGCGTCCTCAACATCGGCCTCGAAGGCTTCGCCACGGAACTGGCGGCGCGCGGCGTCGCGGTGTCTCAGCTGGAGTGGCGGCCGCCCGCGGGCGGCCGGGCGGATCTGGCGGGCCTGCTCGCCCGCCTGGCCGCGCACGAGAAGCGCATCGCCAAGGCGAATGCCGAGGGGCTGCGCCGGATGCTGGCCGCGGAGCCGGTGCTGCTCGACGTGGTTCCGGCGGGAAAAGCGATGCCGGGATTGAAGGATCGGGTGGTGCTGCATTCCGGTCCGCCGGTCACCTGGCCGCGCATGTGCGGCCCGATGCAGGGTGCGGTCGAGGGCGCGATCGTGTTCGAGGGCTGGGCGCCAAGCCTCGCTGCGGCGGCGAAGCTCGCCGCCTCGGGCGCGGTGCAGTTTCATCCCAACCACCAGTTCGGCGCGGTCGGGCCGATGACCGGCATCACCACGCGCTCAATGCCGGTGATGGTCGTGGAGAACCGCGCCAAGGGCGTGGGTGGCAAGGGCGGCAACCGCGCCTACTGCATGATCAACGAGGGCTTGGGCAAGGTGATGCGCTTCGGCGCCAACGATGCCTCGGTGCTGGAGCGCATCGGCTGGTTGCGCGACGAGTTCGGTCCGGCGCTGGGCGCGGCGCTGCGCGCCATGGGCGGGCTGGCCCTGTCGCCCCTTGTCGCGCGCGGCCTTGCCATGGGCGACGAGATGCACCAGCGCAACGTCGCCTGTTCGGCGCTGGTGCTGCGCGCGCTGGCGCCGCACCTGGCGAAGTCCTGCCGCACGCCGGAAGCGGCGGCGCGCGCCTTCGCCTTCATCGGCGGCAACGAGCAGTTTTTCCTCAACATCGGCATGGCGATGGGCAAGAGCGTGATGGATCCGGTGCGCGACATCGAGGCCTGCAGCCTGGTGGCGGCGATGTGCCGCAATGGCACCGATTTCGGCGTGCGGCTCTCCGGCACCGGCGATCGGTGGTTCACCGCGCCGGTGGAAATGCCGCAGGGCCTGTACTTCCCGGGCTACTCGGAGAAAGACGCCAATCCAGACATGGGTGACTCGGCCATCATGGAAACCATCGGCCTCGGAGCGTTCGCCATGGCCGCGGCTCCCGCAGTGGCCGGGTTCGTCGGCGCCGGCTCCGCGAGCGACGCGGTGGCCTACACCCGCGCCATGGCGGGCATCACCGTGGCGCGCAACGCCAAGTGGGCCATTCCGTCGCTCGACATGAAGGCGGTGCCAGCCGGAATCGATGTGCGGCTGGCGGTGGAGAGCGGAGTGCAGCCGGCGATCAACACCGGCATCGCGCACCGCATGCCTGGCGTCGGGCAGGTCGGTGCAGGTGTTGCGCGCGCGCCGCTCGCCTGCTTCGAGCAGGGCCTGGAAGCCTTTGCCGCAACGCTGGGGGTACGCGTATGAGCGCTGTCATGAACCGGGTGCGGCGGGGCTACTACGCGGACTCGGTCGCGCTGATGCGTGTCTCGCGAGGGGTGGCGGCGCTGGCGGGGGTCGAGGCTGCCTCGCTCATGATCGGCACGCCGTCCAACAAGGCGCTGCTGTGGGAGTCCGGGCTGCTGGCGAAGGACGGCGAGGGCGCCAAGCCCGACGACCTAGTGATTGCGGTACGCGCGAAAACCGCGGCGGCTGCGGCGGCCGCGCTCGAGGAATCGGGGCGCATGCTGGAGGCGCGCCCGGCCCGGAACGGCGGCGGCTTTCCGCGTGCGCGCAGCTTCGCTGCCGCGGCGGCGGCGCTGCCGGGGGCGAATCTCGCGTTGATTTCGGTGCCTGGCGCGTTCGCCGCGGCCGAGGCGCGCCGCGCGCTCGAATCCGGCCTGCACGTGATGATGTTCTCCGACAACGTTCCGGTGGCGGACGAAGTCGCGCTGAAGCGCCTGGCACTCGCCAAGGGCCTGCTGATGATGGGGCCCGATTGCGGCACCAGCATCATTGGAGGAGCAGCGCTTGCGTTTGCGAACGCGGTGCCGCGCGGCGATGTCGGCATCGTCTCGGCCTCCGGCACCGGGTTGCAGGAGGTTGTGTCGCTGCTGGCGCGTGCCGGACGGGGGATCTCGCAGGCGATCGGTGTCGGTGGCCGCGACCTGAAGGACGAGGTCGGTGGCCTGATGTCGCTTGCGGCGCTCGAGGCGCTGGGTGCGGATCCGGCCACCCGCCATATCGTGATCATTTCCAAGCCACCCTCGGCAAAGGTGGCTTCGAAGCTCCTGGCGCGCGTCGGCCGAAGCCGCAAGCCGGTCACCGTCTGCCTGCTCGGGGCGCTTGGCGCGAAATTGCCGCGCAACGCCGGCTTCGCGCCTACGCTCCTGGCCGCCGCCGAGCGCGCGTTCGGCAGGCGCATCCGCGCAGTCCGCGAGTCCGCGGTCACGCATCGCAAGGGCTGGATCCGTGGCCTCTTCTGCGGCGGCACGCTGTGTGCCGAGGCCCAACTCGTGCTGCAGGAGGCGGGGGTCGAGGTGCGATCCAATGCGCCAGTCCCTGGCGCCAAGGCAGCCGGGGGCAAGTCCACCGGCCATGTCCTGCTCGACCTGGGCGACGATGAATACACGCAGGGCCGGCCGCACCCGATGATCGACCCTGAATTGCGCAACCAGATGCTGGGCGAGGCGCTCGCGGATCCCCGTGTCGGCGTGGTTCTGCTGGACGTCGTGATCGGCTATGGCGCGCATGCGGATCCGGCGGGCCTCGTGGCCGCGGAAATGCAGCGCGCGCGGCGTTCCGGTGCTCTGGTGATCGCCTCGGTCACCGGGACCGAGGACGATCCGCAGGGCTACGGCAGGCAAGTCGCGAGCTTGCGCGCCGCCGGCGCGCTGGTCGCCGGATCGAATGCGGAGGCGGCGGCGCTGGCGGCCGCTAGCCTTGCGCCGACCAGCGCGACGCGCAGCGCTCGCCGCGCAGGATCGCGCAGGCAATCCTGAACCAGGCGTTCTGCAGGCGCCCCGTGGGATCGGCGCGCCGCTTTTCGGCCACGAAGGCGCCGAGCGCCGGGTAGCAGGCCTCCAGCTGCGCGCGCGTCGCATCGCGCAGGTCGCTTACGGGAAACGATCCGCCGCAATCCAGCGCCAGCGCAAGCAGGCCGCGGCGGGATTACGCGGCATGGACCGCGGCGCCAATTGAGCGCCGGACAGAGAAGCGCACGCGAACCGCAGCCCACTCGCGCCGCGCCCAGCGCAGCCGTGTTTCGTGTTCGGCGAGGGTGCGTCGGATCGAGATCGACTGCAGCGCCAGGTGCCGGTCGGCGGCGAGCGCGCGCAGCTCGCCGAGGAAGCGTTCCAGTTGTTCCGGTGGCAGCAGCAGCGCGATTTCGCAGGCCGGACCCTGGGCCGGTGCCGGGTCCGGAAGGACGAGCTCGACGGGGTCCAGCGCGGCAGCCGCGCTTCGTCGCAGCGATTCGGCGTCGAGGGCCACGCTGTAGAAGGAAAACGCTAAGCCCTAACGGATAAGCGAGCATGCCGAACAGGTCCTGTCCGCCCGCTACCAGCCGGAACAGGTCCGGATGCGACGCGCGGTCCACGCGCCGCAGCTCGCCGTCGGGTGTCACCAGGACGAAAGCCCGGACGTGCGCGGCCACCGGCATGCCGTCCGGGCCGGCGGCGTTTTCGGCAAACGCGCCGCCGACAGTCGCTGGCAGCCCCTCGAGATGGGAAAACGCGCGTAGGCCATGGGTGGCCAGGGCGGGCCAGTCGGCCAGCGCAGCCCAGCGGGTGGCCGCCTGCACCTCGAGGGCGCCGTGCGTCTCGTCCAGGCGAGGGACTCGGTCCAGGCCGGAAGCATCCAGCGTTGTCGGGCGGACTTGGAATTGACGCACGGCGTTCCGGAGCGCATCGGCAGAGCGCACCAGGACGATTTCGGTCCTGGGCGTCGAAGCCAGGTCAAAGCCAGGAGGAACGAGCAGGATGGCGGTCACGTTGGTCTCCGGCTGCGGTGGAATTGGAGTCCATTGTGCGTTGCAGCAGCCGGGGTTCAATGCCGGGCCGCGAAGTCGCGTACAGCGATACCCTCGGGCTCAGGCTGTCGGGAGGCGGTCGAAAGATGGAGAACCCGGGTCCTGACTGGCCGAGGCCGTCTCCACGACGACGCCAGACACGTGGGCGGCGGTCGGTCCCCGGTGCGACCGCGCGATCACGGCATCCACGGCGGCGGCATTGCCTGCCACCAGCGCTTCCACGCTGCCGTCGTGGCGGTTGCGCACCCACCCGGTGCAACCCAGCGCCAACGCTTCGCGACGCAGCGCGTCGCGGGAGCCGACCCCTTGTACCAGCCCGCGAATCTGGAGCTGCCGGATCACGCGCATGACGTGATTTTGCCTTGTTAGCCGTGATTCGCGTGACGCACAGCCTGAAGGCGATAGCGCCCCGTGGTTAGCTGACCGAGGGCATCCGGGGAGAAAAAATGTGCACGCTGTTGCTGGTGGTCGCGGGTCTGGCACTGATCGGGTTCGTCGCCGTTTCATTCATCCTGCCCCGCATGGCCGGCTCGGACGCCAAGGAGGCGGAAAAGGCGCTGATCGCCGGGGCGGAATCCGCCAAGGGGCCGGTCGCGGCGGCGGCGGAGAAGGCCGGCAATCTCACCGGCGCCGGCAACGGCGTCAAGATCGAGGCGAAGAAGGATGCCAAGGCGGGCGACCTGAAGTACGTGGTCGAGGCCAACGGCGTGATCCGCGGCTGGAACGAAAAGAACGCGATCGAGGTTTTGCTCACCCCCGCGCTGCAGGGTGTCAAGGTGGGCTGGGCCTGCCGCGGTTATCCGAACGCGGCGATGCCGGCGAATTGCGGCGGCAAGTAGTCCGCACGCCTGCGCCCCCGGGGCCGCAGGCATTTTCCCAGCTGGGTCAGGTTTGTGCCGCCACGCCGCTGATATGGTCGCGGGCGGCGCGCAACGCGTCGAGCCGCGTCGTGGCGATCTGATGTTCCTCCAGGTGCCGCAGCACGCCGGTCTTGGCCAGGGTTTCGCGCACGCGCTCGCGCACGCCGAACAGGATCACGGTGTCGCGCAACTCGCGCAGCGCCAGGATCGTTTCCTTCAGCGCGATCGAGGCGCTGGTATCGATGAAGGGCACATCCGAGAAATCCACCACCAGCGTGCCTTTCTCGGCCGAGGCCTGCATCAACCGCGTGATGTCGCGCGCCGAGCCGAAGGAAAGCGGACCCTCGATGTGCAGCAGCACGATGCGGCCTTTGGCGTCATCCAGGATCGCGGCCTCCTCGGGCGAGAGGTTCGCCGCGTCGTCCGAGCGCAAGGCCAGCTTCGCGGTCTGCAGCTGTGAGTCCGCCATGCGTGCGACGAACAGCAACGAGGCCATCACGATGCCCACCGCGACCGCGGTCATCAGGTCGACGAATACCGTCATGAGCAGCGTGGTGAACATGATCACCACGCCGGCGCGCGGCGCGAGGTGGGCGCGCTTCACGTACGGCCAGTCGATGATGTCGTAGCCCACCTTGAGCAGGATTCCCGCCAGCACCGCGAGCGGGATGTGGCTCGCCGCGCCGCCGAGGCCCAATACCAGCGCGAGCAGCACCAGGGCATGGATCGCGCCGGAGAGCGACGAGGTCGCGCCGGCGCGGATGTTGACCAGCGTGCGCATGGTCGCGCCCGCGCCCGCAATGCCGCCGAAGAGTCCCGCCGCGATGTTGCCGACGCCCTGGCCGATCAGTTCGCGGTTGGAGTCGTGGTGGGTGCGCGTCACGCTGTCGGCGACCAGCGAAGTGAGCAGCGAGTCGATGGAGCCGAGGAAGGCGAGGATCAGCGCGAAGCGCAGGATCGCCGGCAGGTCGGCAAGGGCAATGCTCGGCATGGTCAGCGCCGGCAGACCGGTCGGGATGTCGCCGATCACCGGCGCCGACGGCAACACCATGATTCCGGCAAGCGTTCCGGCGACGATCGCGATCAGCGGAGGCGGGACACGGGAGGCAATCGCGGTCGGCGTGAAGAGCATGATGCCCAAGCAGATCGCGCACAGGGCGAGCGCCTGGAGGTTCGGGCTCACGGCCATCCCGGGCAGCGCCGCCAGCTTCTCGACGATCTCGCCCGGCGGCGGCGTGTGGCCGAGGGCGTGGGCGAGCTGCAGGATGATGATGATCACGCCGATGCCGCTCATGAAGCCCGAGACCACGGGATGGGGAACCAGCTTCACGTAGCGGCCGATGCCCAGTGTGCCGAACAGGATCTGAAGGCCGCCGGCGAGCACCACCACGGTGAACGCCGCCGCGAGGTTGCCGCCGAGCTGGGTGATGATGAGCGCCATCACCACCGTCATCGGGCCGGTGGGGCCCGAGACCTGGTGCCGCGTGCCGCCCAGGAGCGCGGCGAAGAAACCGACCAGGATCGCGCCCCACAGGCCAGCGAGCGCGCCCGCGCCGGAGGCGACGCCGAAGGCGAGGGCGAGCGGAAGCGCGACGATTGCGGCGGTGAGCCCGCCGAAAAAGTCGCCCTTGTGCTTCTGGACGAAGGTAATCACCCCCAGACCTTCCTACTTCACCTTCATACCGGGCTGCGCCCCCGAGTCCGGCGAGACCAGGAAAATGCCGGGGCCTTCCCCGGAGGCGGCGAGGATCATGCCCTCCGATACCCCGAACTTCATCTTGCGCGGGGCGAGATTGGCCACCACCACCACCAGCTTGCCTTCCAGCGCCACCGGGTCGTAGGCGGACTTGATGCCGGCGAACACGGTACGCTGCGCGCCCCCGGTGTCTAGGGTCAGTTTCAGCAGCTTG
>Ga0194133_10003503_pt1 | contig 22210 bp, 11 predicted proteins | sample TA2KigOf40mmetaG_FD_155448 | JGI IMG/M metagenome (GOLD analysis project Ga0194133, IMG submission 155448) | Freshwater microbial communities from Lake Tanganyika, Tanzania - TA2015055 Kigoma Offshore 40m | ecosystem: Environmental > Aquatic > Freshwater > Lake | place: Tanzania: Lake...
TTTTTCCATATTTTAACGACAAATGATAAACTACGAGGAGAAATTGACGAATTTTATTATTGACTGATCAAATTATTTTATTGATATCCTCGTTGTATGTTTCTTGGCTTTTGAAAAATTGTGTAATTTTTATACAATGTATGAGCCAATAAAAGCGACACAAACAAACAAACAATGATATAACATGAAAGTATGGGCAATTGATTAACTGTAAACTTTGTTTTAGCTGTATCAATTTTGATTCAGGTCTTTAGGAAAAAGTTCGAATTCCCTATAATAGGTGTTTTCTAAAGACATTATTGATAAATAATTGCCTCAAGATTGTAAGACAATAGATTTGAAAAAAAGCATGGAACATGCAACCATAGTATTTTCATCATCATTTATATCTACCACTTTTTTATCCTTTCCAATTGGAGAGAGTCACAGTTTAATGATCAAACATCAACAACTTCTTTTGCTGGAGATACAAGCATTTTATTTTGTCAACTTTTCCAGATTCTTGTTAGGTCAATATGTTTGTTGAGCCAGGTAGAATCTCTCTTTCCCCTTTTCTGAGAGTCAAAAGTAATCTGGCTTTCACATTCTTCACCATATTTCTTCCTCTATTAAAACATTGAACCAAGTTCTATTTTTGTGCTTCAAGAGGACGCCAGCTCAGAGCAAACAAAGTAACTGTTTTGAAAAATAAAGCTTTTTGTGGCATCCAATTTTGAACTGTTAATTACTCATTAAAGATGGATAGTGACAGGTTGTCAGACTTTCGAGAGAGAGGGTCCATTTTCAAACAAGTAAGTGAATTTTAGCAAAAAAAATCTCTGTCAATATTCTAATATCAAAATTTTTTGATTTAGATGGCCGAGATGAAAAAAAAGATTCAGCTGGTTGAGGGCGAAAGAAAGGCCGTTTTCGAGGACTGCGAATCTGAAAAGGCTGCTAACAAGGAGAAGATAAAAAAGCTTAAAGGAGAGGTTAAAAAGCTTCAGGTAATTATTTCAGAACCTAAACATCTCAAGTTTATGGTTAAACTATTTTCAACATTTTGTAAGGCTGAGTTACAAACAACTGTAAAATCTGCTGAAAAAGTCGGAAAGAAACCTACTGAGAAAGACAATTTTGTAATTAAGAAGAAACCTGGAGAAGTAGCTGTGGAGGTTACTGATTGTATATTAGATTTTCCATTCAAAAAGTTAATCAAAATGATCCTCATTTTTTAGCTGATGGATCACAAAGTTGCAGACCTGAGAAAAAAGCTCAATAAACTTAAGTTTGTTACATCAACAAAAAAAGATAAGCTGAAAGGATTGATGAAAGAGTATGAAAAAGTTGTGAGGTTAAATACTGAAATGGTAAAAACTCAAGTAACAAAAAAGCCATATTTATTTCTAAGATCATTTTGCTTATTTGTATTTTAAGAGTAAAGCTGAAGAAATCCTTGAAGATTCCATTGAGGGACAACGACTTCGATTCTTGGAAAATGAGATTCACAAGACCAACCTGAAGTTGATGGAAGGTGAATCATAATGAGAATATAAATTAACAAAATATCATAAATGAACAATTATGGCTTTGCTGTAAAGGTGAAACCATCAAGAAAAAGTACATCACAATTTTGGACATGCTCAAGAAAGAGCGTCTCACTTTTGGAAATCAATTGGAATCACTTGAATCTCAAATTGAAAAGCAAGAGGAAGAAATCGAAAAGCTAAAGGTTATTTCAATATCAGTAACAAATTAAATGAATGAAAGGCTTGAATTTTCAATACGAATTTCAGAAAACCCATGTTGCTGCAATTGCTACACGAGATCTAGCACGTCAGAACCAGCATCGCAAAGAAATAGCTTTGCTATCAGAGTGTAAAGAGAGAGAGAAAAAGTTGATTGAATGCAGGTTAATCATTATCAAAAACTTTTTGATTGGCAAATGTTTTCAAACTGATTATTTTTATTCATAGGCGCACTGCAGAAGAGCGAAAAAATTACTTTGAGACCATGGAAAGACACATGTTTGCCACCAAGTCAGCCATTAAAGATACAGGACATGAGTCCATTAGCACATCTGATCATAGATCTCTCTCCAGGGATGATGGTTGGTGCAATTTTTTGTTGCAAAAGTTATTGTCAAACAAAAGCTTACTAAATATTAACGCAAGGTAGGGTAAGGAACTGTGGGAGAGCTTTTTAGTTTCCTTTGAACTCTTCAACCAGTGCTAAGCAATTTTTACTCCCTTCTTGCTTTGATCATTTTGAGAATCTTTGTACCAAATCAACCCTCTGATCCACATGCAATCCCTAAAGATAGAAGTGTACTTTTGAAATGAGTGATTTCTAAGGATATCTTGTGGCTCCTGGGCACTGCGAACAAGTGGTGAGTATATCAGGGTACAGTTTATGTTGCACATCAGAGCAGGAGCTCCTATTGTTTAAACTTGTGGCAAGACTCTAGAAAGTAGAGATGGGCCTTGACCCAACCCGAGCTTACTTTTGACCCGCAGTAAATAAGAGGCCAACCCGGCTTTGACCCGGGTACTTTCCGACCCGACCCGAAGCGATTTTTCCGATTTTTCCCGAAGGGAAAAAATTTGACGTTTTTAGGGGAAATTTTTGAAATTCAAACCCAAACTATAAATGGCTGACCCGATCCGAGCCACAAAAAATTGACCCGACCCAACTCGGGTCAAAAAATTTTGACCTGGACCCATCACTACTAGAAAGCAATGATTGATGCACAAAATAATGAATCTGATAATTGAATTAGGTGACTAAGCCTGATAATTTTATTCCCAAGCACACCTTGCTTGAAAAAGTAACTTAAATTAAAATAATATCCAAATAACCATGAGTGATAATTTTCCTGCCAATTACACTAATTAACTATGGCTTACATTATATTTTAAGCTCGTCCGGATTCTGTTGCTGGTCTTGAAGGAGAAGAGGGTTATGGAAGTGGAGGCTCAAATGACATTTATGAAGAGGCTTTTTCTAGAATGAAAAAGGCTGCTGGTGTTTCTGATGTTGAAGAAGTAGTCAAACGTTTTGAGACACAAGAAGAAACAGCAAAACACTTGCAAGAACTCCAAGTAATTTTCATCAATTTTCATTTCACAACTTTACTTCATTAAAGTCTGGATTCTAGGCAAGGGCAGAAAAAGAGATTCGCGACTTGGGTGCTGTCAAAGAAAAGTTGGAGGCTGAATGGGAACTGGTAAAGTTTATGGGTCAGGTGAGAAATAAAATTGATATGATTCCAATGGCCATTGCAAGACATCAATTTGACCAAAAAATTCGCTTAGGAAGAAAATGTTGAGATTCGTGAAAAAATGGAAGATTTAGAAGACAAAATAGCTTGTGAACAGGTGATTTTACACTAAGATTTCATCTTGACTTAAGTATGAGGAAATTTCAAGATCTCTTTCAAAGGAACGGAAAAAAGATGCGGAAGAGAATTTACAGTCGAGGAACAAGTTGTTGGTTGGAATCAGAGAAGGGCTTGATCATCTTGTTGAAACATTGGTAGTATATCTTGAAATGATCTAGTGTTTATCTCACAATGTTAGTTACAAAATTTACTTTTAATTTAGTTTGTAAATGAGCAATCCACAGCTCCGGCCACTCGGAATTCAGTGGAGCTTTTGTCTGTAGCTCAAGATCGATTGATTAAGTTGATGTCAAAATTAGAGGGTCTGGATCTCTTCCAATTAAGAATGGAGATGGAGGATGAGGGATTTATTCCACAAGGAATCAATATTGGAAAGACAATTTTGAGTTTGGAAGATGACAGTAAGTAGTTACATAGAATTGAAGCCTGAGTGAAAATTTACAAATAGGGAAATTTCTTTTTAAAAAAAAGAGGATGGCAAAAAGGAAGATGTTGAGAGTGGCCCCGAAGAGGAGGAAGTACCTACAAGAGGATTCCTTAAACGTCAAGCTAATATGATTGTGGATGCTAAGAGCAGAAGCAAGCGCGGAAACAGGAGAAGATAAAATAAAAATTGTTCAGTGAAAGCCAAGATTTCCTTTTTTTTTTAGAAAACCAAAGAATTTCTGAATTAGAGTAAACAATTCATTCCTTGTTTTTTTATGTAGCAACCTGAGGTCCTTGTTTGTTTTTCATGGGAGTGATCACACTAATTGATTGCTGCAACTCCTTTTTATATTTTGGTTACTAATTTTGAGAGAAAAAAAATTCTGTGGAACAAGCAAAATTATTGTTTTTTCACACTGAGAATTCAAATCCATTTTAGGGTGACCAAACTGCCCATAAAAGGTTTGAACTTTGAACCAACAGCTTGCACTTCATGTTTCGATGCTTTGCCATATGCCATCAGACCTAGACATTTTCAAGGGGTCGACGTGGCTGAGAGGTCTTAGGCACCTCACTGAGAACAAAGATCTAAGGTTGTGGTTTCAATCCGCAGCTGGTCATGCCTGCAATTTTTCAACCCCGGATTGCAAAAAAAATCAACATGAACCCTCAGTCCAGATAATAGTAATCTGCAGTGACCATAGACTTCTATGGCGGGACTCTAATAAAGACGTTGATCCTTCATTAACATCGTATCAATCTATACTGCACAAGGTTATTATTATTTTCTGCAAAATTTCAGCCCTCGAGCTTCAAAACTGAGGGAGGAGACAAGATATATTCAATTAATAATAGATATCAATTGAATTATTTGAATTAAATCAAATTGATTAATTGTTGGGTTTGGCCTTTTTCCCTATAGCAAAAAATGTCAGGTCTACTTAATTTTATAAAAGGTTATTTTCTATTCTATTTGAAATATTTATTGAAAATATCAAGATTGGAAAGGGAATTTTCATATTAATTTTAAAAAATTGAAAGATAAAATATCCTATTTTATTTTCACTTAAAAAAATTTACAGTCAATAACATCTGTATTGTGATTTTTAGGAATATCAAAAACCAGGATTTTCAATTAAATCTAAAACACATATGTTCTTCAACCTTTTCCACTATTCAAAAACTTTATTTTTAACAAAAAAAGATAATGATTTTAGTTCATAATAATCTAGATGGGTGATGTGAAAACCTGCCAAATCACAATAGGTTGAATCCACAATTCATCAAAAATTCACGCCATTTTTTTAAAAAAAATCACGATTCGTCAAATTGAAAAACATCATTTTTTACCAAATTCGCAATTCATTGAATAATGTCATTCAAGCTGATTCAAGGGCTTTTGCACTTCTAAGTTACATAACCTAACTGGACCTTTCGGGCCTAACCCTGTGGGACTTATTACCCAGGCCTTACCCTAATGGGCTAGTCATCCCAGCCTTGCCCTGCAGGGCTAATCATCCAGGCCTACCATCTAGGCCTATAATAGCTTGGATCGGCTTGATTCACGGCCTCAGCGAGATTAGCCACGCAAGGTAGGGTTTAGATAAGGTTAAGCTAGCAATAAAAAAAGTCCATGAACTAGCTTGAATGGCTTGAATTATTTAGTAATTTGACGAATCGTGAATTTGTTAAAAAATGACATTTTTTGATTCATCGAATATTAGGTTTTTGGAAAAAAGTCATTTGACAAAGTGTATATATTTAGCAAATCGTAAATTTGGTAAAAAAGTTGTTTCGATACACCAAATTTATGACGAAACGTAGATTCAACCAATTATGATAGGGCGTATTTTCATAACACCATAAGATGTTCAATACTATTTGGAAAATCAGTAATTTACTTGTTTATTACAGGTTGGTTAAAAAGATTAATTTCTTTCATCCCTGATAAAAATTTACATGAAAACACCAGGGGTTTACATTATTTTAAACTAGCCAACTGGGGCCCGGCGCTGCTCGGGAAAAATTTAACCCATTTTTGTAAAGCAAAGTTTTTCTCCTATGTTCTAATCAGGTTTTAGAGTTTGGGGTACCCCGGGGTCAGGGGGTCAGACTTGTCTTAACAACCTTCCTCGAGTAAGTGTGGAGGCCTGTGCAAAATTTGCCGGAGATTGGTCTGGTGGTTCGTGCATCAAAGAGGGACACAGGTAGGTACATAGGTAGAATGTGATAAAATTGAAACATTTGTGCTAAAATATAATGAGGGGTCACCGTGGCTGACAGGTCCCAGGCACCTGACTGAGAACTAAGATCTAAGGTTGTGGGTTCAATCCCAGGCTGCCCATGCTAGCAATTTTTCAACCCCGGATTGACAAATTAACAAGGCACTCTCCATCAGGGTAATAGTAATCTGCGGTGACCATAAACTTCTATGGCGGGACTCTTATAAAGGTGCTGGTTGCGCATCAACATCGCCTGAGTCTATACTGCACAAGATTATTATTATGAGAAGCAAAATGAGGAAATTAATTGTTTTGAGTGCTAGGATTTTATCTACACAGTGCACTCAGTTCCAACTTTAAAACATCCCTTTAGCCAAACCACCCCCTAAAACATCAATGTATATATACATGTAACCATTTTTCTCAAAATGACTCTTACTTCTTTTGATTTATGTAATGCGTGACTTTGAATTTTTTTTTTGCATACAAAGTTTTTGATATTGACAGCATATCCAAGTGTAAAAAGCTAGTGGGTTTATGTAATTCTGTACAACTTAATGTACAAATTTATGAAACAAGTGTGCAAACACCAACCCTCCATCAACACTGTTTTCATAGTCAACTCATATACCCATTCAAAGTATCTTAGGAAAGGTCTCACCTCAGTTTAGACAAGCCAAGCATGAAGATGGCTGAAGCATTTTTTGTCATTCTTTTCTCAATTTTCTTTTTACCACTGGTAATTTTCATTCACAGTTTTAAACTAACTAATGTTAAATATTTACTCTATATTTTCTTTGAAAAGGTTTATTGTCTCAATCATGATGTGGCTGCATGTGTAAGTACAAAAATAAATTTATCTATGTATATAAAACAGACTGTTTGTACCTACCTACCTGTGTTTTACCTGTGTCCCTCTTTCACGCGTAAACCGCCAAACCAATGTCTATTTTGCAGACATCAACACCGACTCCGGAAAGGTTCTTAACACAAATATGACCCCGTCAACCCAACCCTATGACCCTGGGGTACCCCAAACTCCAAAACCTAATCAGATTACTGGAGAAAAAACTTTTCTTGGGCAGCGCCAGGTCCCTGTTGGCTAATATATATATAAGACTGCATGTTTGTAACCACCGATGTACGCCCTTCAATCACATGTGAACTGCCAAACCAATCTCCGCCAAATTTTGGAAGGGCCTCCCCACCAACTCAGGGAAGATTCTAAGCACAAGTATGACCCCACCAATCCTACCCCCTGCCCCTAACGTCTCCCATACTCCAAAATCTAAGCAGATCAATATGCAAAAAAAACAATGTGCTACAAAAATTCCCATATGGGTTTTGTACTTTTTGGTGCTTATCATGTTGAAATTTCAATTCTGGGCCTTTGAAAAGAGAGAACAAAAATAGGGAGGGTGGTAGGTATGAAATTTTTAGGGCCTCTCCCCAAACCCAGGGGTCATAAACTGAAGGTACAATTTTTTAATTGAACTGTTGATTTAGAAAAAAATGCCAAGGAAGGGTATTTAAAAAGTTTGTCACCACTTTTGGACCCAAACCCAAGAATCCCTAGACCTGGAGGGTGAACAAAAATTAAATGGCACATCTTTGGACAGTTTAGTTGAAGACTTGTCCCTTTGTGCTTCATATAAGAGAAAAGTTTATAAAATGTAATATTTCAGCATTGAATTGAATAATATTTGCACCAAGTTTCAGATCTTTTGATTTACTAATGATTGGCCAATTAAATTTTAAACAATTTGTCCCAAACTTACCGACAAGGTCAAAAAAGCCAGTTTTTTATATTTTTATGTCATGACTTGTGACTTTCTGCTTCATTTTAAAGTAAAGTGTATAAGAAGTAATATTTGGGGAAGAGATTGAGTAAAATTTGCACCAATTTTCAGATTTTCGATTCTCTATTGGCTGAGCTATAATTTTTTAAATATTTTTCCCTTTTTTCCTTGGGCAGCTTCATGCCATGCCCCTTTGGCTAGAGTCGGTAAGTTAAGTCAGTAAGTCTAGGACTAATTCACTGCTACCAAAAAACAAACTTGGATAATTTACAGTTGCTTGAGTGTTAAATTGTAATGATGAAGTCATTTACTTTTACAGAAAGGTGGCATTGGCTCACGAGAATGCGCAGACTTATGCGTAAGTAGACTCATCTTCAGATTGTATGCAACTGATCGAATGATTTTTTTTGTAAGCCATCTCTTTAGAGACACTACACTTTTGAGTGTATGAGAGGCTGCAGAGTCAGAATCAATAATATTACCACTTACTGCTCCTGTTCAGTATTTGGATCAGGTATTACGAATTCTAAACCCTGCCCTACAGATGATACAACGACTACGACTACACCAATAACAACCCTGACAACACCAAAAACCATCACTCCAAACACATTTAACTGCGTATGAAAAGAATAGATTTATTAGCGAACCAAGATTTACTAGTAAGTGATAACTATATAATTCGTACATTTCAGCAACTTAATCCTGGATCGTGTGTTGGTTTTTGTGTAAGAATTAAATTTACAATATTTGACAAACAAATTGACTTGTTGGTGTGACCTCTAACCTAACCTAATCTAATTTCAGAAAATGTACAATTTTGATCCATTAAGAGCCTGCAGACCAGAAGGTCTTCGTACTTATTGCAATTGCTCACTTTGTGGCAGACCAACAACCAAATATCCTCCTTCAACAGTTAAAACCACTTCCACGACCTTAACGACAAACTCTGTAAGTTTATTGCCAAATGCCACTTCATCAGGGTTCACACCAACAGCTACAAAAACATCACCCAAGGCCCTCTCAACAGGCACTTATCAAAAAGGATCCTCAAATGCAACACCGTGGTACCCTTCGTCAGGCTCCACTTCAAAGGGATCCTCAAATGCAACACCACATAACCCCTCATCAGGCTCCCCTTCAAAAGGATCCTCAAATGCTTCTACACCTAAGACACCTACATCAGGATCCTCAAATGCAACACCAAAGGTCCCTTCATCAGGCTCTACTGCAACAGGATCCTCAAATGCAACACCACAGAGCCGTTCATCAGGCTCCACTGCAACACCACAGACCCCTTCAGGCTCTACTGCAACAGGCTCCTCAAATACAACACCCCAGACTCCTTCATCAGGCTCAACTCTTATAGGATCGTCTAATGTAACACCCCTGGGCACTACATCAGACACAACACTCAATCCAACAGGTAACATGAATGAAATTTAAAATATATCTACAAAAATTATGTCAGAGAGATGACAAATATAGAGCGCGCACCATTCTTAGAGCGAGGCCGTGCATAGTGGCAATGTTTTAAGACTTCTCATACCAGCTGGTGCTGTTTCTCTTTTTGTAGGTGTGGTGGATGCTAGTGATGGGACAGAGTCAAATAAATTTGACCCAGCTCGGGTCAATTTTTTGTTGCTTGGGTTGGGTCAGCGATCTTTGGTTTGGGTCTGGTTTTGGAAAATTTCCCCTTAAAATTCCAAATTTTCAATTTTTTCCTTTGGGTCAAAAAAAATCTCTTCGGGTTGAGTCCAAAAGTACCGAGGTCAAAGAAGTTTATTGTGGGTCAAAAGTATGGTCACGTTGGGTCGGGCCAGGGCCCATCTCTAGTGAATTCCTATGAGGCCTTATCTAAATTTTCGGTGTTCACAATTGGGTCTGACAAATATGTCCACTTTTTAACTTCTCAACTTGACGACCTTTGAAATAAATGAAATCCTAATCCAAGCTAAAAAATGGATAACCATAAAAAAAATACTATACACACTGAATTTCAAACTTTTGGCATGACTGGGCTCACACAACCTGATCCCAAGGTGTGACAAAATAGTTGACAAAACATTTTTTGTCTGGAAGTCAAGTTGGTCAAGAGGTATGAATTCAAAGGTCAATCAGACAGGTAGCACAAAATGTTTGTAAATCAAAACACATGTGGCACATGTTTAAAATACAACATAAGATAACTAAGCCTGGTTATTCTGCCCAACATATTTCAATAATGTCTTTCTAACTAATGCGGGGAAAATGCCAAACCCTCCAGAGCTCGTGAAATTCCACAATACACAAAGGCAAAATTATAAATGGGCGTGCCAGGGAAATGGTTACCAGGTGGCGCAAGTTTGGCTAAGAGCGACAACAAACTTTGACCATTGGGTTCTAGAACAAAAATTGCATTCATAGGCATCTAAGAAAGGCAAATATTCATGATCCCCAATTATCTTGAATTATGGATGGCTTTAGGATCTCTAAACCTCTGAGATTAAGGACGACTTAAGAGAGGTCTCAAATTATAATTTGATGGTAACTTGAAACCTCCATGGGTATTAAAGCCCTTCAGGAACAATAATTAACCATTTTTAGTTAATTATTTAACAAGGAATAGTCATTATTTGAAATTTCACAGAGCTCGCACAATCTGCATAGGCTAATGGCTAGTCCTATGCCTCTAACAGGACAGAGGTGGCAAGAACAAATAAAATTTGCAAGCATGTCAATCTAGGTCTCTGTGAATCTCACTCCTCCTTATTCTTGAACCCAATGGTCAGAGTTTGTTGTCCCTCTTAGCTACACCTGGGCCACCTGGTGGCAATTTCCTTGGCACACCTCAAAGTTAATATTCATACAATAAACTAAGCTAAAAACAGGTCAGATCAGACCGATTATGTTATTTTCAACCTTTAACATTGACCTCAAATAATTCCCTCAGTTTTGAAGCTAGATGACTTAAAAGTTTGGATCTAGACAACCTCATCCCTTGCAAAAAAATGTACCTTTTGGATTTTTCATATTTTGACTGGGAGCTTAGATAGGAGGATGAAACTAATTTGACAAACCAATCTCCACCTCTATCTTTGACCTCAAATCTCTCAGGCCACAGACAAAATATCAAAAACTGGTCTGTATATTTTGTGCCATTAATATTAGGATTATTCATGCCAATTTTAAGCTTTCTCGCATCAAAACTGTGGGAGGAGATAGAGGTGATAGACAGACAGACATTTTTTGCCAACTCAAGCACTATTGAAAAATCTAAACTCTCCCCTCACTCCCCTCGCTTCGCTCTGGAGGGGTGACTTTATTTACATGCCAGGTTCTTGTGATAACATTTTTTTATGATCAAGTTTGCATGATTTTAAAATTTTCTGAAAGTTGGCAAAAAGTGGACATGTTTGACAGACCCATGAAAATCTAACACTCACAGAATGGAGGGGAAAACGTCAATTAGTCTAATGACGGTTCGCCTACAACGGTTCACCTAATGTCAATTCACGTACGGAGGGGGAAACATGCTCCACAGGGTAAGGAAAGGGGAAACATGGATTGGTTAGGTTAGGTTAGCAATAGATTGTTAGAAGAACAGACATTTGGCGAACCATCATAGGCAAAACGTCTGTTATACGAAAGATAATTAGACAAATCTACATGGTATCATAATGGGCATTTCCGTGAAAAATGATATTTGCTTTACAGATCAACCATCAACCCCTGTACCGCCAACCCCAGTTCCATCAACCCCAGTGGCATCAACACCAGTACCATCAACCCCAGTGCCATCAACCCCAGTACCATCAACCCCAGTACCATCAACCCCAGTACCATCAACATCCCAGCCAACAACTACAGCCCAAGCTCCTGCAGGTACAGTTATTCTAGACTCACTATTTTGCCATTTTGTGTTTGCTCTTTTTCCTTTTTTCTGGGTTTTTGAACCTTTTTTCCACTGGTTTTGACTAAAATAAAGACTAGAAACTGGAAAGATTATAAATTCAGAAAAGCTCAGTGTACAGCTTCGGAAATGATCTATACTGATCAACTATATAGATATCTATCTATTGAACATCTTTACATACATCCAGGAAGAGCACTGCCTAAGGAGGTTGTCAGCCTAGCAAAACCAACTGATTAAATCTCCAACAACATCAAAAGTGGATTGGAAGGGGTTGCCTTGCCGAGTGGTCATGGCATCAGGCTGGGAATCTGAGGGGTCTAGGGCTCAAACCCCAGCGGCTCCAGGCAACCCTTGACCCTGGGTTGCCAAAAAATTCAAACAAAAATATTCCCAGCCTTACAGTCTGCCTCTAATGATTTATTTCGCAATGGTACACTTTAAAAGATAAAAAAGTCATAATAAGAGATTTATGCACAGATAAAACAGCGAGAAAATTAAATATGACTACCCCTTACCTTCAATAGAAGACCAAAATATGGAAATCAGACTTAGCATCAAAAATGATAGAAAACATAGAGTCAAGGTGAAGCTTAAATCTGGTAATATCTAAATAGCTTTTGGAATCAGACAAGAGATCTGGAAAGAAAAAATGACAATGCTTCCTTATCAATGGAAATAACTCCAGTGATCATTCTCAAATATTGGACTCTTTTGGAGAGTTTTTCATATGAAAGGTGAAATATGTAATATGCCGTTCACAGTTTACCGGAGGTTTTTTCCTCCCGGCGGAGCAAGACCCCCAAACTGCAGAACAGAACCCTCTTCACAGTCCCCAGAAAATCCGGGTGTATTACTCCAAAAAGATCAGTGTGAAGAGTCTCCTGGCATATACTTTCGATTCTTTTTGATCACAAGTTAAATTTTCTTGTAAATGCATTATTATATAATATCTAAGGAAATAAATTTTTTTCTATTCTATTCTAATAAAGTTATTTCCAAACTGAAAAGTGGGGGTCGCCATGGCTGAGAGGTCATAGGCACCTGACTGAGAACTAAGATCTAAGGTTGTGGTTGTGGGTTCAATCCCCGGCCGCCCATGCCAGCAATTTTTCTAATTTTCCGGATTTAACTGGCGCATACGGTACAAGATTATTATTATTATTATTTGCCTAGTCTATTTTATGATGTGATGTTGTTTCGCCATATGCCGATTTGCCATATGAGCCAGTTTGCAATATGCCAGTTTGCCATATGCGCCAGTTCGCCATGCGCGCACTATAGTCATAAAGCACACACGCAAGCTAAAATTGCTAACCTAACCTAAGCTAACGAGCACGTGTGCGCGTGCTAACCTAACCCTGCAGGGCTAACAAGACCTAACCCTGTGGGGCTGGGCGGACACGTCATATGGTGAACTGGGGCATATGGCGCATATGGCGAACTGACTATGTCAAATTGACTGTGGTGAATCGGCATATGGTGAACTGCCATATGGCCTTATGTCGAAACATTGCATTCCCCTATTTTACCTAAACTGACTGAAAATCACCTTTTGGAAAAATCAAAACAAAGTCAAAGTTGAAATTAAAGTCAAAAGTTGAGGCTGAAAAGGACAAAGAAAAAGGCAATCAAAAGGATAAACTTGAGATAAAGTCAACTTATAAGGTAATCAGACTCTTTTTTGCTCATTTATTCTGCATTGTCAAGTTCAAAATCAAGATTTCAGCCTCAAAATGTCAAAAAAGCAGTGAAGTAGAAAACAAAATACCTACCTTGGTAGATCTAATCAAGAAGACAATCAGAAGGATTCTTCACTCTTTTAATGTCAAACTACAACTCAACAGCTCAAAACTCTGACATTGAAATTAATCCAAAATGTCAACAAGGGTCAAAACAGCTCAAAAAATCCAAACATCATGGAGAGGCTTTGGTGTATACAAAAGGGTAAGAATGAACATTGAGACTTTCAAAGTTACAAACTGAAACTCTTTTTTCTTTTGAAATGGGAAAACTGACAGAAAATCAACTTTTGGCAAATAAAAACAAAGTCAAAGTTACAGTTAAAATCCAAATTGAAGCTCAAACTAACAAAAAATAGGGTCTAAGATGGCAGAAGTGTCTGCAAATCCCCAAGAGGCAAAGATAAAACCTTTCCCCTCCAATTATTCCCAATCCGTGTCCTTGACCTGATCCGACTCTTCAAATATTCTGATCCGACTGTCAAAATATCCTATCTGTCTCTAGGGTATAAAACCCTGTGTGTTCTACAAATATACAGTTACGTATCTCTTTAGTCTCATTTCTCAAAACTTCATCCCGTCAACAGGATCTTCCATAATAGCATATTTGTCAATGCATTGAATGAATAAACTTGTTCAAATCAGAAGATTTTATATATATTTTATGTCTTACTCCAAATTCTTGGACTTGAAATCAAATTCAGTAGACAATTCATTATGATAGAAGTTTGAATACTTGGGCTTATTGAAAAATAAGGTATTACAATGGAGATCCCTTTCAATAAATTATTTGTACAAAATAAAATGTACTTTACTTTAGGTTTGAATAAAAAATAAATAGCATGAAAAAGTCAATAATTCATATGGAATCTTCAAAGTTCAATCAGAAATTGTTGCAGCCTCATTGCATCTTGTTGGGGATTCTCCAGGAAATCCTAAAAAAGGTACAAAATTCTTACTAAGAACTCTTTTTTACTTTTGTAGATTATTTATTTATTGGCTTTATAGGCTCAATCTTGCGATACATTTGATGAAAAGAGGAACGAACGTGTTTAATAACCAAATATTTTCTGATAAACATATCCAATTAATCCAAATCAAATAGTTTCAGTTGATAAACAAATCCCAGGAATCCAAACCAAATAGTTATACAACCCAAAATTGTTTGTTTTACACTCGCTTAAGACTTGTATTTGGATTTGTTTGATAAAACTTAAAACAAGTCCGACAAGTTGATGATGCGAGAGTTGCCAATAAAACTTAAACTCACAGTTAATTCGGGTGCTTGAAAACAAAAAAACAACTATAAACACCATTTCAAAGTTCAAATTTAACATTCTGTATTATTTTGACATTGAACCTTTACTTTTTAAAATATTTCATATTTGTATCACCCCTGATTATCTACAAAAACTGGTGGTTTATACTTGTTAATTACAGTCAGAACCAATTACCTGCTTATGTAAATCAATACCCAATTTGTTTAAGATACAAATCCAACTTCAACTTTAGATACCCGTTAAGTTTTTGACCAAATCCAACTTCAACTTCAGACACTTGCTTAGTTTTTTAAGCAAATCCAAATCTGGGTAACTGCTGAAGCTTTTTATGGACAGTCCCTACTGTTGAAGTTAGCATAATTGAAAATGTATACCTCTTAAGGCAAATACAAGCAACCTTGCATTTTTCACAGCATCCTTAACTGCAACTGCAAACTGCTTTTCCTTTTCTGTGAGGCTGAGGTTTCTGCTTGATTGAAAATAATAGCCTTATGATGAGATAATTTGCAATAAAAGATTTTTTCAAACCTGCATTTGATAGAATCTGGAATCTCACCAGATTCCATGTGCCTTAAAGTAATGTCCAGTTGGGTGTCACAAGTAAATTTCTTCAGTATTTTTCTTATGACATTCAAGATCTGCCAATGAAAAAGCTTTTAAAATGGTAAAAGGTAAAATTATTATTAATAAAATTGGCACACTTAGGCATTTTTTCAAGGGATAACAATTTCCTGACCCTAAGTGCTCACACTAAGGCACTCATAATTGCAATGTGGTATCGCAAGACGGCCTGGGTTTGACTCTCGCCCAGCTCCATCAACATCTCAGCAACATCAAAATGAATAACCACAATAATAATTTATTTATTTGCTCTTTAAAAAATATTGAATTCTTGTAACGTTTACATTTGTGTTATTAACAAAGTCAGATAATGAATTCGCAAAATAAAAGCTTTGAATTGAATAATAATAATATTAATCTCATGCAGTATTAACTCATCCAATGTTAATGCCCGTTCAACACCTTTTTTAGAGTCTCGCCATAAAAGCCTTTGATCACTGCAGCCTACTATTACCCTGACAGAGCGTGTCTAGCAGATTTTTTAGCAATCCCGGGTTGGAAAATTGCTGTCCTGAGCCGGGGATTGAACCCACAACCATAGATCTTTGTTCTCAGTCAGGTGTCTATGACCTCAAAGCCAACCCTTGGGTCATATTTTTTGTACCTTTCATATATCTATTGAAATGTTGAATTGTCTTTCTTATACATTACCTCAGCAGTTCCCTTAATCAGATAGGCATTTCTTCTTCTCATAAAGTTGTCATTAAAGTTGTTGAATATTGTTTCCAGAAAATTTCCATAACGGTGAAAGTTTTCGTAGGCTGCCAACAAGGTTGATGTATAATTCTGTGGTTTAAATTTGAGATTTTTTGTTACTGAGATAAGAGTTTTTAAAACTTGAAATTTTACTCTTTGGTTAGTTCTCCTTGTTGGATATGAATATTGCTTGGAAAATATCCATAATTCTGGAGCTCCCGCACTATACTCTTTGTTGTTGCAGACTTCCTCAAGGTAATTCCTCTATAAAAATAAAATTGAGACTAATGCTATTCAGAGAATTCTTTTAAAATGAAATCTTACTCCTGTCAAACAAATTATGGATGTATCTCTGAAATATGATAAAAGCATGAATCTGAGGCTGTAGACTAAATCCGAAAGAGATTGTTCTGCTCCTAAAATTTATCAAAAACATTTAACTGTGCTATTCATTAACACTATAAAAGAGGTTTAATTTCCAAAAACATATTTGAAAAATACTAGTTCATCTTCATTAAGTATTTTTTTATTTACTCATAAATCATTGTTAGATTTTTTCTTGATTTTAAATCACAACTAAACCTCTCTAACCACTAATTTATATAAATGACTTGTGATACTAGGAGAGTTCGCTTACCTATGAGTGGGCCTACTTGCAGTATGCTTTCCTACGAGTTTGCATACCTAGCAGTTTGCCTACCCAGTGCATAAGATTACCAGTTCTCCTACTTACAAGTTTGCTTACATACAGCTTCAAGCCATTCAAGGTGATTCAAGAGCTTTTTGTTGCTAACCTAACCTAGCCTAACCAAACCTAACCTGACTTAACCTAACCTATCCTAACTTAAGGGCCATTTTATTGCTTACCTAACCCTGTGGGGCTTATCACCTTGGTTGATTGCCAATCAAATTCAAGCGTTAACCTTAGGCAAACTGGGGATAGGCAATAAGGAAGGGGGAACATGCTTGGGGGGTTGGTTGGGTCAGGTTAGGTTAGATTGGGCGAACTGGTATTGGGCAAACTTGCTTGGTTGGCGAACTTGATTAGGCAAACTTGCATTGGGCGAACTGGTATTGGCAAACTTGCATTTGGCGAAAGATCATAGTATCTATCTGACTATCTAATGTTTGCTTTGCATACCTAAATTAACATGCATCAGACCCACTCTTTTTTATTTGCACCAGGATAATACCCATTCTTAAATGCTTTATTTTGACAATTTTAAGTGAAATATTTTTCAGTTACAAAATAGTTTTTGTAGGCAATACAATCTTTCGCCTAATGCAAGTTCGCCTAACCAAGTTCGCCTAATATACAAGTTCGCCCAATGCAAGTTTGCCAACTTCGCGCATGAAGCCCCGCAGGGTTAGGTTTGGTTAGCAATATTGGGCGAATATTGTGCGAACTTGTACATTAGGTGAACTTGCATTAGGCGAAATGACATAGTATCATTTTTAAGCCCCTTGTGGTAAACACCCCACTTTATTCCTTTGAAAGATCTCTTTCAACCATAATTCCTAACCAGAGGATATTGTCCCTCAGTAACTGCATTGACCATGTAACCTTTTGTTTTTCTAATTCAATTGCAATGAGCCAATGTCAATTATGAATAAACAGTTCAGGTTTCTACTCATCTCCTAATGATCTCTCAAACAAGATAACATTTACCCTGGTAAAATCCCACATGCTTTGTCTAATGGTAACCTTAGAATTTGACAATCGAAGCAAATGTTAAAGTACATTTTTTATAAGCTTACAAAATATCAAAATAAGGTATAATAAAACTTGCGTATACTAAACTTAAATCTAAGGCCTAACTGTCCAACAAAATCATATGAGTAAGAATAGTATTAATAAAACTGGTTAGTGAATTAGGTGCTAGGAAAATCTGCCAAATTCATGATGCGTTGAATTTTTGGTTCGTCAAAATTAATGATTCGTCGAACTTCCGGTTCATCGAATCTCCGTTTTTACCGAATTTCAGGTTCTAACCTTTCCTAACCTAACCTAACCAGTTCGGTTAGCCCTGCAGGGTTAGATTAGGTACTTTGACGAATCGTTAATTCGACGGATCAAATTTTCAATAAAAATGGAGATTCTACGGAACAAATTTTTGGTAAAACTGCAATTCGAAGAATCGTGATTCGAATAATTTTCATAGCACCAGTGAATTAGGGGCACATGAAGCCTATTTATTGACATGGAAAGCAGGACCTCAGCGATCACTTGTACTTTGGAATCAAATGTGGATAGATAGGTTGCGTGAAAAATAATTAAGAATACCAAGGTCCTAATGAGCTATATCTACATCCATTACAATAAAATGACTAATGCAAGGTTTCAGTACTTTACTTACTTTATGGTACAACCTGTTTTCACTCAAGCACCTTAGCATACTAGATCACAAATCTCCTGCTTTGATTGCACCCCTTGAAACTACCAATTCTATCTTGATTTAGATGTGACTGATAAAAACTTTGGTTTGTGAGTTTTTTGCTTTATTCAATCTAACCTTTTTTTGTCCATGGCCTTTTACTTATTGTAATGGGATAACTTATTGTGGACCAGCAAATCATCACTATTGACGTCATTCCATTCCAATTGGACTGAATGAAGTTTGATATTCACATTCTTTCAATGGGATATACTACACAGATAAATTTTCTCTCTTATATCAACATGAACACCATAAGATGTTAGAATAATCAAGTTCCCTAGCAAAAGCTATTGATCAATCAATCAATTATTCTCTTATGTAAAAGGGCATACGTCGTTTTGCCATATGCCGATTCGCCATATGCCAATTTGCCATACATAAGCATGTTCGCCATACAACGAGCGCGCTTGTCGTAGCCCCGCAGGGTTAGGTTTACGCGCGCACGGGCAGGTTAGGTTAGGTTAGGTTAGCAATAAAGTCGTCGAATATGGCGTATCGGCATATGGCGAACTGGCTCATATGGCGAATCGACTATGGCGAATCGGCATATGGCGAACTGGCTCATATGGCGAATCGACTATGGCGAATCGGCATATGGCGAAAAGGCATATGGCGAAAAGGCATATGGCGAAACGACGTAGTATCAAGCAAACTAGGGGTCAGCAATTTTGTGACAGTCAAAGTCATGGGTAGACGAACTCTCAGAGACCCGGTGCAAAATTACATCAGTATTTTTGAGGCGCTGTCACTAAGTACAAAACTTAGAGTTTTGAAAAATTTGTAGTTAAGTGAAGATTGTCAACTTTTAATAAGTCATCTTTTGCCCCCTGATGTGAAGAGAAAAACCTGTTAATTTTTTCTAAGCTTCATAATTTGAGGGACAGTTTTCATTGAGTGAAAAAATACCAAGTTAAACTTAGAAGTGTTAAAAATATTTATACCCAGATTTTCTTCATTTCTAAAAACATCTTGAAGCAAAAGTCTCCATTCTGAAGGTTGGCTACATTCAGATAATGTCCTTGTTGAAGTGGCTATTCCAAATGCACCCAACAAGAGGGCAACTGAAAGAGATTGAAAAGTTATAAAATTACTTTCATGAAGCACTTATTTAAGAATGATTACCTTTTAGGGTGATACTCATTGTTTGTGAAGAACCCTCTCAGTCTTTACTAAAATGAAAAACTCTGGATCAAATATTGGGTGTATAACAATGGCAATTAAATCATCCATATCAGGGAATAAGGTTTAATTCAAGCTTTAGGGCAACCTCAAATTGCAGTGGCCTAATTGCTTTGGCATCTGAGGTAAAATTTGGAGACTGAGGTTCAATCCTAAGACTGGGCAAAATAAAGCCCCTTGGATTTACTCAAATCTGTGGTTTTCAAAAAGTGATTATCTTGGCCAGGATTGATTACTGTGAAGAACTTAATTAGGGAGTCAAGGTGGTCAAGTTGTTTAACTGCTGGAATTCCATCCTGGCGGCCCGGGTTCAACTCCCGCCCAGGGTAAACAACAAAATAAAAAATAAAAAAAAGATTATAAGAAGTAAAATTAAAACCACCTTAAAAAATGACTTGATGTTGCAAGGCTTTAAAAATGTTTAAAAAAATTATCACTTATTCATTTATTCAAATGTGACTGAAGGGAACAACTTTCATAGACAATAATTGTTACAATAGTCTACATTTTGCATTATACAACTGATAAAATAACATAATAATTTGTTCCTTCCCAGCCCGAAAAGTGAGACGCAAATTTGGCAAAAATTGTACAATTGTTAAATATTTTGGAACTCACCCAAAAAATTGTGCAATTGTGACACGAAAAAACCCCATTTATTGTTATCAATTGTATTTTTTTGTGTATATGTCCCAATTTCTTTAACAATTTTGAAATGTCCTTTTTAGCAAAAAAAATTGCCTGAAATAAGGTCCTTTTTTTGGCTGGGCTAACATATGCTGTTTTGGTAAATTGGGGCAAAGAGATGTGAATGTCAAAAAAAGACCAATATTTATACCATTGGAAATGAAAGTAATGTGGCCAGTATCCAAAGGGAATGAATGATAGGTGGAATTAAAAGAAAATATTAGATAAAAGTGATTGATCGATGAGAAGGTGTGGCGATCAAAAGATCATTGAGAAAGTCATTGAGTTGATTGTAAAGATATTTGAATGGAAAATATAATTTAAATTAGAAATATAGTAAATTGTGATAAAGTCATTTTACTTTACTATCAATCAATCATAATAAATAATGGGTTTGCCATGGCCTAATGGTTATGGGATCTGACTGTGGACTGGGAGGCTGGGGTTCAATCACCGGTCGGGGCAAATCTTTGACCCCATGATTTGTCTTATTAAATAATCATCTACTATGATGGTTACCACAGTCAGGATTGATGGTTGGACAAAAAACTTAATTTTATTATTAAAAACACAAAATAATTACATCAGAAAAATACCATTCCCAAAACTTAACCAAGGATAGTTCAGATGACTGCAAGGCACAATAATAGTGTATGGAATTGTTGTAAAGTCTAATACTTCGGTATAAGAATAACAAGTTCCTCAACCAACTATAAGCTGTCAATTTACAAACAAAATTTTACAAATTAAACAATCAATCAATCAATATCCAAATTATCTCCATATATCAAAACAAACTATGTTTCAAATCATTTTATTTTTCTTTCAAAACTGTACTTAGCTTTTGTATATATAAGGTTATGGATTAGGTACAAAACGGAATGGGAATAAATAAAAGTTTCCAAAAATATAATTACCTTTTTGTAATAAGAAATATGAGTCATATTTTTCCAAGAAATAGTGAAAACACAACTGACAGGTTAATGAGAACTGTTGTTCAAATGTAAAGCACCAAATTTATGTAAATTTAAAAAAGATGGCCAATTCAATAAAGTTAATTTAAAACTTTTGAAAAGAGGTAATTTTTTGATATATCAATCATTTTGAGTTCAGTAACTAACAGCAGCTATAAACTTTTGAAAAAATTTTACTTAAAAACTTTTTTAAACACATCCTGTTAGAATATTTTTTTTAAATATCAAATATTTAACTTTGATATGTATATCTTAGCTTAAATTGCTCATCAAAACAGCAGTTTTTATTTGAATGTAAACCAAAAATGAATTTTTGTGACAAATTAGGATGTTGATTCACAATTCCTCAAATGTCTTGATTTCATCAATTTTCAAGAAATCAAGTCTTATTACTCATCTTTTTTGGAAAAAATTCAAAAAAATGTTCATTTAAACCAAAAAGTTAATACTTGAAATGTTAGTGATCAAAACTTTTTACCTGGTTCAGAAAGGTACTTGATTCCTTTTTATGTTTTGTTATTGTACATCAAAATTGACTAATACTTATCAGATACTCACCAAGGTTTAAATAAGTTTCTCTGATGGCAGGAGGATAGTTGAGAAGAAAGCCTTTGGTACTTCCTTTTTTACACAGACCCTCTTTTCTCTCTTTTACATAAATTACAATTACACACAAAAAAAGATGAATTACTCATTGAAAAATATCAAAGATGTTCATATTGATTTACTTTATGAGATTGTCAGAACCTAACTATACATTACAGGGATTTAGATCTAAGAGATGGGATGTGCAGTTTTTTTTTTCGAATTTAAGATTTTTATTCCGTAACAACATGAAACAACCCGGCACCACACCTTGGTTACCGAGTTGACTC
>Ga0194133_10003508_pt1 | contig 22185 bp, 20 predicted proteins | sample TA2KigOf40mmetaG_FD_155448 | JGI IMG/M metagenome (GOLD analysis project Ga0194133, IMG submission 155448) | Freshwater microbial communities from Lake Tanganyika, Tanzania - TA2015055 Kigoma Offshore 40m | ecosystem: Environmental > Aquatic > Freshwater > Lake | place: Tanzania: Lake...
GTGAGTTTTTTGAACGAATAAATCGCCATTATCTGCATATTTTAAAGCATGTAAAACAAGCTTTATTGCATTATTCATCGGCATCAAAAATCTTGTCATCTCTAAATCAGTAACTGTCACAGGCTTATTTTCCAAAATTTGATTAACGAATAAAGGTATAACAGAGCCCCTAGAGGCTAAAACATTTCCATATCTTGTAACACATATTTTTGTATAATCCTGTTTTAATAATGACTTAGATACTGCAACTTTCTCCATCATTGCTTTTGAAATACCCATTGCATTAATAGGATAAACTGCTTTATCAGTGCTTAAGCAAACAACGCTATTTACTCTACATTCAATAGATTTTTGTAAAACATTTTCTGTTCCCAAAACATTAGTTTTATAAGCCTCTAAAGGAAAGAATTCGCAAGAAGGTACCTGCTTATAAGCTGCAGCATGAAAAACAAAATCGACATTCCTAATTGCTACATTGATACTGTCTATATCTTTTACATCTCCAATAAAAAATTTTACTTTTGAATTTTTTATTCTTTTTCTAAAATCATCTTGTTTTTTTTCATCTCTACTAAAAATTCTGACTTCTTTAAAATTTATTTTTTTTTTTGTTAAAAAATCAATAAAAGCGCTTCCAAAAGAACCCGTTCCTCCAGTCACTAAAATAATTTTATTATTAAACATAATATTTGTTTATACCATGTATCACAAATTATTTGTGTAACATTTTTTAGATCTATTAATACATCCTTATAAATAAGCTACTTTAAATATAAATTTATAAATTACTGAAAATAATAAATCTTTTTTCTTTCTCTTTAAATAATTTTTCGAATACTTCTAATAAAATCTTAGAAAATTTTTTTTTGATAAAGATTTTAAAAAAAAGATTATTTTCAAATCTAAAAAAAATATTGTTGATTACAGCTGAATAATTTAATTTTTTTAAAAAATTAGAAATTCCAAATCCCATGAATTTAAATTTAAAATTATTAATCTTTTTCCTTGAATAGTCTTGCTTTTTTTCTTCTCCAATAAATACTCTAATTTCTTTAAAATTAATTTTACTTTTAAATATTTTAAAAATTAATGCACTTCCAAAAGAACTTTTGTCTCCAGTAATTAAAATTATTTTATTTTTAAAAAAATTCATAATTAGTTAATAACACATAAACTATCTGCTCTCCTAATTAAATCTTTTAAAAATGTATGCAAAACAATATAGTTGTGCATTATAAATCACCTGTTTATTTCTTATCAAAAATTTTATTTGCTATTATTCATTAAGTAATTCAAAAAAAATTAATAGATTAGACCCAGGTATTAAGTCTGAACTGATTCTTATTTTCCTTGTATAAACTATGCTTTTTATCAAAACAACCTTCTAAATTGGAAAATCATTTATTGAATATATTGTTAATAAGAAATAAATATAAAAGTAAAATTAAAAAAAATTTGATTACTTAATAGTATTAGCTTGGAATTTTTATAATGAAATAAAAAAAATCAAGCTTTAATTAATTTTCCGTTTGAAATAACGTACTGTGTATCACAGCAATCTAATAATTTTTTTTGGTGCGAAGAAATAATTATGGTAATTTTACCCTTTAAATTAATAATTGTTTTAATTATTTCATTCTCAGCATCCTCATCTAAGGCATTAGTTGCTTCATCTAAAATTAGTATTTCAGGTACCTTATACAAAGCCCTTGCAATACCAATTCTTTGTTGTTGTCCACCAGACAGTTTTGAGCCCATTTCTCCCACGATAGTATCTTTTCCATTTGGAAGTTTGGCAATAAAGTCATCTAAATTAGATTTTTTAATACATTCATCAAACAGATTATAATTAAAAAATTTTTGATCCTGTCCAAAAATTACATTATTGATTATGCTTTCGTCACTAAGATATGTTTTTTGAGAAACATAACCAATTTTTTTCTGGTAACTTTTTCTTAATAAATTAATTGATATTCCATCAATAAAAATTTCGCCAGATGAAGGATGTAATAAACCGCAAATTAAATTTAATAGTGTAGTTTTACCAGAACCACTTACACCCCTAATACCAATTGTACTATATTTTTTTATTTCAATATTAATATTTTTAAGTTGATATTGTTTTGATCGTATATAACTAAAGCTTACATCTTTTAAAAAAATAGAGTCTTTAAATTTAAGTTTAATATTTTCAGATCTTTCATCTTTTATCTGAAACTCAGATTTGGAACTATTTAATTCCGATGATATTAAATTAACACTGGAATAATTAAATCTGATATTATTTATTGAAGTCAAAATTCTATTTGTTGAGGGTATCAACCTAAACATAGCTAACATAAATATCCCAACCATAGAAAGAACTTCTTGTTTTGACATATTGAAAAAGTAATAAAGTACATACAAAATACCAAAAACAATTACTGAGACTAGCAGCTCTGCCACTGGCTTTGGTATATCATTTACAAAAGATAAAAAAAACTGGGCGTGGGAAGAAATTTTTGTATTTTTTAAAAAACGTAAGCTAAAATATTCCTCTAAACTATCTAATTTAATATTCTGAATTACAAAAAAACTTTTTTGAAGATCCTCAACTTTTTTTGCATCACTAATACTTCTGTTTTGCCCGAGAACTAGAAAGGTTTTTTTATAATATTTAAAAAAAATAAAGAAAAATAAAAATATAATATTTGCAAAAACTATTGTCTCAAAAAAATAATTTATTAATAGAAAAAACAGTATAGTAAGTATTAAAAAGGTTTCGGTAATTAAATAAATAACTCCATCTAACAATTGATAGGTAAATTTATTTACTTCTAGAATTACTTGAGATATAAAATCAGAAGATTTTTTATTTATAAAAAATTCAAAATTCTGATAAATATAGCTTTCATTAAGACGAAAAGATAGATCATCGTTTACATTTTTAATCAATTTATTTCTTTTAAAGGAAACATAGATATATAAAAAATTTCTAAAAAAAAATATTACAAAAAAAATTATTAAAATAGTTTGAAAATTAATAAATTTAGATAATATAATGTTTGCAAGTGCAGATTCTGTTTTGAAGGAAACTTGTGTACTTAAAAAAAAACTTATAATAATTTGTAAAAAAGAAAAAATTAATATTTCAATTAAACATAAAACGATTGAAAAAAAAGTTATTAAAAAAAGAGAATATTTAAGTTTAGGATTTATTAAATTTAAAATTTTATACATTTATTGATTATATATCTACACAAAATAACACTTAAAAAAACAATTTATTACAAAAAATTTAAATTAGTTTTTTAATTAATAAAAATAGATCGTAATCTTGTTATTTTTTTTTTTTGAAAGTTTCAAATAATAACTCTTTATTATTTCCAGACAAATACGCAAGTCATTTAATTTTTCCTGAGTCACATATTTTTCTATTTTTTCTGCAAACTTTTAAAGATTCACTTTTTTATAACTTTGTTGACATAATTTATCTATCTAAAAAATTTTGTTTCTTAACTTTTTCTCTCCAGTAGTCTAATAAATCAACCATTGTTTTTTCAAACTTAATTATTGGTTTCCATCCGGTATGCAATCTAAATTTTTTAGTATTTGGAATTTGTAAATCTGCATCGATTGGTCGTATCCTATTTTTATCTTTTAAAATTTTTATTTTTTTTACTCTCGTTTTAGATAGTAGAAATTTTAATACTTCCCCAACCGTGCAAGTATAAGTGCCACCGATATTATAAATTTCGCCAGGCTTTGGATTTTTAGTTAATAATAAATAATAAGCTCGAACTGCATCTCTAACGTCTGCATAGGTTCTTAGAGAAGATAGATTTCCGACTTTTATTATGGGATCTATTTTTTTTTCTTCTATTAAGGCAATCTGTTTAGCAAAGGAAGACTCCGCAAATACATCGCCTCTTCTAGGACCGGTATGGGTAAACATTCGTGTTATAAATGTCTTTAATTTAAAAGCCTCATAAAAATATTTTCCAATTAAATCAGTGCCCACCTTTGATATTGCATAAGGAGAGGCAGGATGAAAGCTGCAGTTTTCGTCAATAGGTAATTTTTTTCTTTCAACTTTCCCAAAAATTTCTGAGGAAGAGCATATGTGGATTAAAGGATTTAATTTCAAATGTTTTATAGCATTTAATAAGTTATATGTGCCTATAGTATTTGTTTCTAAAGTAATATTGCCTTCAGCAAAGCTTGTAAGAGGATAACTTTGCGCCGCTAAATGAAAAACATATTGAGGTTTAGTTCTTTGTAATGAACTGATAAGGGAACTATAATCGTTTAGATCAGCATTTATAAACTCTATTCGAGATCCTTTTTGATTTCCAAGGGACAACAGATGGTCAATGTTATCCAGAGGACTTCTCCATCTACACAAACCATATATTTTCCAGGTAGTATTTTTTAACAAATAATCTGCTAAATGAGATCCTACCATTCCAGTAATTCCAGTTATTAAGGCAATTTTTTTCATTAGATTAAATTTAAATAGTAATTAAATAAGATATTATTTTTTATTTTTAATAAATAAAGATAAAATTAATATAACATGAATCATAATAAACAGTCTATTAAAATAAATATTTTAAAGTTGAAATCGCTTGTATGTTTTAAAATATTATGTGGTTAGTACAACTATTTTTTTTTGAAAAAAAAATTAATTATTTTGTATTTTATTAAATTATGATTTCATTTTCTAATATCAATCCAATCGGATATGGATTTGCTTTTGGCGGAACAAACACCAAAAATGTTAAGTACACCGATAAACATAAGCAAGCATTAAATTTTGTAATTAAAAATAAATTATATAATTTTATTGATACCGCACCAGAATATGGAAATGGGCAAAGTGAAATACTTATCGGAAGTCTTACAAAAAAGATAAAGAAAAATTTATTTATCTCAACAAAAGTTTCTCCTGAAAATTTAAATTACAAAAATTTTATTAAATCTGTTGAGATGAGTTTAAAAAGACTCGATATAGACAAAATTGATGTTATTCAACCTCATTGGCCAAATTACAATGTGAATAATGATGAAATAATTTCAGCATTTAGATTTTTAAAATCAAAAGGCAAAGTAAGATATTTTGGTTTAAGCAATTTTGAACTAATAGATATTAAATATTTTAAAACTAAGCTGAAGTCAGATTTTAAATTTTTACAGGAAGAATATTCTTTAAATGATAAATCTATAGAGGAGGAAAAAATTAAGTATTGCGTAGAAAATAATATTAAAATTATTTGTTATAGCCCTTTGAGCACTGGTAATTTCTTATTTAATGGAATGCAAAAAAATTTACTATCTGAACTAGCCAAGAAATATCAAGTCCCCTTTTCCTCAATAATACTTAATTATTTATTACATAAGTCAAATAATTTAATAATAATTCCACATTCAACAAATTTAGATAATATTACTTCTAATCAAAATGTTACTAATTTTAAATTAATCAAAAAAGATGTTTTACTATTAAATAATCAATTTAAAATTAAAAAAATAAAAATAAAATTAAAGAATATAATATTTTATGATAAAAATTATAAAAAAATAAGTAGTTTGATTGGGGCTATTAAAAATAAATTTAATTTATCACCATCTCCGCATCAGTTATCAAAAAAAATTCTTCAAGGAGCCAAGTTAAAACTTATCAAAGTTAGAAAAATTAAAAAAAAAACTTATTTAGCTGAAGGAAGATTGCGATTTTGGGCATATGTGATTGCATATGGCTGGAATTATAGTATTAATGCAATTTTAAAAAATTAAATTAACAGAATAATAATTTTAAATGATTAAATTAAATGATCTTGGAAAATTGAGTTTTAAAACCGATTTAGAAGATAGCGTTGAAAATAAAATTTTAAGAAACCTTTTTTCAAAAAATATACCTAAGAATGAAATTCTTGAAAATTTAGGCTTATTTTTAACATCAAAAAATCTTTCAAGATTGATTTGTCTAAATGATATTTACAAAAAACAGATTGAAATAAATGGAAACATATTCGATTTTGGAACTCGATGGGGTCAAAACGCCTCAATTTTTGCAATGCTAAGATCTATTTACGAACCATTTAATAGACATAAAAGAGTATTTGCATTTGATACATTTTCTGGATTCAAAAAAATCCATAAGGAAGATGGTAAATCTAAATTAATGAAAAAAGGGAACCTCAGAACTTCAATTAGTTATGAAAAGTTTTTACAGAATCAATTAGATTCTTTGGACGAACTTAATCCATTGTCCCATATAAAGAAGAATTTTGTCATTAAAGGTGACGCAAGTATTATGCTTAAAGACTTGTTAAAAAAAAATCCCGAGATAATTGTTTCCTTAGCATATTTTGATTTCGATTTATATGAACCTACAAAAAAGTGTTTAGAAGTATTAAAATCTCGATTCGTTAAAGGTACGATAATATGTTTTGATGAAGCCAATGATCCCGACTCACCCGGCGAGACAAAAGCAATAATGAATACAATCGGCTTGAATGAAATAAAATTAACAAGACATTTGAATTGTTCAAGAATTTCCTATTTTATTTTTGATTAATATATTATATTTTTTTATTTATTAATTTATTTATAAAATTTATACAAATACATGAGTAATTATTCTTCTTTAAAAAAAAATGGTTTATTAACTATTTTTTTTTGAAAATTTATCTAAAGTTTAAAAATAACTCTAATAGAATGGAATCTTCTAATAAAATTTTAAAATTTTTCGATAAAAAAAAATTTTAGTAACAGGAGGAACTGGTCTTATAGAAAGATGCATTAATATAAATTTTATATTCAACTTAATGATTATTGAGTGGCTTCCAAGCTATAAAGTCATAACCTTCCATCATTATACTTCCAAAAGGGCTCTTGAAATATTTTAAAATTTTTATTTTTTTTTTCATTTCTAATTTTTTCAAATATATTAAAAGGTTAGAGCTATAGCCTCTTTTCTTATGAAATAGATTTCCTAAAAAATCAGGTAATTTTTTTATATTATAAAAATAGGTTGTTGGTTCTACATGAATAATTATTTCAGGTTTTTGAACGATGATATAATTTATAAATTTACCAATATCACCAGATAATTGTTCGATTGCACCAGATGTGAAAACTCCAGAATTTTTTAATAATTTTCTTTTAAAATTAGGCTTTAACATATTAAATTTATAAGCACTTAAATTAATTCCTTTACTTTTTGCAATTAATTTTAATAAATTTACAGAAGATTTTACAAAATCAGATCCATAAAGATTTTTTTTAGGAAAAATTTTTGACAATTCCAAAAGATTCATACCAGTGCCAGCTCCAAATTCGTAAATATTTTTTATTTTAAAAAAATATTTTTTGAAGAACCAATGTTTGTAAAGATTATACATATAAACTTCAAATAAAGGATATTTAACTTTTACAAATTCCCCACCAAGTCTAAAAATTTTATTTTCTCTATTTATGTAATATTTAGGAATTAAAGATTTCAAATTTTTAATGTTTTTATACGAATTTAATGACTCACGCCAACCAATGTTCCATACTTTTTTTCTTACTGGAGAGTTAATTACTTGAGTGTCTTTTAAAATTTTCTGTAAAATCTTTATCACAAGTGAATCTCTTTCGCATTTTGTTAGAAGTCTATATTGTATTTTTTTAGCTAATTGTTTTTTGCAAAAGTTATTTATTTCTTTAGTATTTGTTTTAAATAAATTTGCTAGCAATTTTTGATTTACTATCATTTTTATAAATTATTTAATATACTCCTTTAATAATAAGTTTTATATAAATTGTTAAATTAAAAAAATATTAAATTTATTGGTGAAAGTTATAATTAGTATTTTGAGTGTTTTTTTTAAATAATTTTTTATGCATTTTAATTTTAAAAATAAAAATATATTTACTTCTGGCGCTATTCATGGGATCGACCTCGATTGTGCTTTAAGTTTTGCTAAATTAGGCGGCAACATAGCAACATTTTCTAGAGATAAAATAAAAATATTAAATATTAAAAAAAAATTAAATACCACCAACTCTAAATATATAATCCAACAAGGAGATATTCTTGATGAAATTTTTATTCATTATTGTTATTGATGGAGGATTGCTAAATACTATTTAACTAGCTCTATAGTTAAGAATTTTAATAAATAAAAAAATTAATTTAAAAATATATGAACGCAAAGGAATTAAATGTTTTTTTTAAAAATAAAAATATTTTAATTAGTGGCGGTACTGGTCTGATCGGAAGATTTATTGTGACTAAATTATGTAACTTCAATGCTAATGTTATAGTAGTTTCATTAGACGATTTTACAGAAGATGAAAGAGCTAAATATATAAAAGGCGACCTCACAAATTTTGAGTTCTGCAAAGAAGTGACTAAAAATATCGATTATGCTTTTCATCTATCGGGGATAAAAGGCTCGGTGAAAGTAACAATTGAAAAGCCTGCTAGTTTTTTTGTTCCTTTAATTATGATGAATACTAATTTTTTAGAGGCTTGTCGTTTAAATAATGTTAATAGAATAGTTTATACAAGTTCCATCGGAGCCTATTCTAGTAGAGAGATATTTATTGAAAATGAAGAAGATATAAATAAACCACCAATGGACATGTTTCCAGGCTGGGCCAAAAGAATGGCAGAAATGCAAATTAAGGCTTATAAAAAACAATATAATCTAAATAATTTTTTTGTAATTAGGCCTTGCAATGTTTATGGCCCTGGAGATAATTTTGATCCAGAGAGTGCAATGGTAATTCCAACATTAATGAATAGAATTTTTAATAAGGAAGACCCAGTAATTATTTGGGGAGATGGATCTGCGGTTAGAGATTTTGCATATGCAGGTGATATTGCCGACGGAATTATATTAGCAATCGTTAAAGGTACCGGAAATTTTGATTTCTTAAATCTAGGCAGTGGCAATGGTTATACAATAAAAGAATTAGTAGAAACACTTTCTAAAGTTGTTAATTTTAATTATAGATTTGATAAAACAAAAGACTCTGGTTTTCCAAAAAGAATTATGGATATTAATAATGCTAAAAAAATTTTAGGTTATAGTCCCAAAATTTCTTTAAAAGAGGGGCTCAAAGAAACTTGGTCCTGGTATATTAATAATAATAAACAAAATAAAAAAAGACATAATTATTTTAAATAAATGAAAACATATAAAGGGTGGTTATTTAAAGACACTAATTTAGAGGGAGTAAAAAAAATTACCCCTACAGCTTTTGAAGATCACAGAGGTTCTTATGTAGAGATATACAATAAAGATTTTATGAAAGAAAATGGAGTTAAATTAAATTTTATTCAGGATGATATTTCGGTCTCATATAAAAATGTGCTTCGAGGAATTCACGGTGATAATAAAACTTATAAGTTGGTAAGTTGTTTGTATGGAGAGTTTCAATTAATAGTTGTTAATAATGATCCAGAATCTTGGCAATTTAAGAAATGGCAAACTTTTGATATGTCTTTTAAAAATAAATCTCAAATTTTGATACCTCCAAAATTTGGTAATGGTCATCTTGTTTTGAGTGAATTGGCTATATTTCATTATAAACAAAATACACAGTACGATCGTAATTCTCAATTTACTATTAAATGGAATGACCCTTTGTATAAATTTGAATGGAAACATAATAGTCCAATTTTGTCAGACAGAGATCGATAATAGAGATGAAAAAAAATTTGCTAGTAACCGGAGGATCTGGTTTTATTGGGGTTAATTTATTAAAAGAATTATCAAAACTAAAAAAATATAAAATTACTGCAACTTATTTTAAAGCAAAAAATTTTTATAAATTTAATAAAGTTAAGTACATAAAAACAGATTTAGAGAAGCTTAAGAATTGTCATAAAGTCTGCAAGAGTATAGATATCATTGTAATGTGTGCAGCAAATTCTTCAGGAGCAGCAGTAATGGACAAGACTCCATTAGTTCATTTAACTCCAAACATAAGAATGAATTTAAATATGCTTGAAGCCGCTTATTCTCAGGGCGTGCATAAGTTTATTTTTATTAGCAGCAATACAGTTTATCCAGTTAGCAATTTTGCGATGAGAGAAACAGATGCAAAGTTTGATTTTTTTGAAAAATATCATCTTGTTGGATGGATGAAAAGATTCTCCGAAATCGTTTGCGAAATTTATTCAAAAAAAATTAAAAATCCTATGCAAACAATTGTTCTGAGACCAGGAAATTTATACGGTCCTCATGATAAGTTTGATCCTGAAAAAGCAAAAGTTATTCCTTCTTTAATTTCAAAAATAGTTAATAGACAAAATCCAATTAACGTTTGGGGCGATGGGAAAGATCTTAAAGATTTTTTATATATAGAGGATTTTTGTAGAGCACTTATTAAAATAATTGATCTTAATACTGATTTCGATATTTTTAACATTGCGAGTGGTAAATCAATAACAATTGGAGAGATTCTAAAAATATTAATAAAAATAGAGAAATTGAAAAATATTAAAATATTCTATGATTTATCAAAACCAACTATGATACCAAAAAGATTTATTAGTATTTCAAAAATAAATAAACTGTATGGATTCAAATCCCTAATTTCAATAGAGGAAGGCTTAAAAAGAACTTTAAACTGGTACAAAGAAAAAAAAAAATATGATAGTATTTAGAATGCCATTTAGAGTTTACCTGTTTGGTTGAGAAACCAATCCAGAATAATTTATAAAAAATGATCGGCAGGTCATTTAGCTAACAATAAATAAATATTGTCACATATCAGTTAGGTATTCACTACTATGTTTTCATTAAAACTACAAAATAAGATTTTTATGATTATACATCAAAGGTTATAAGTCAAATTAATAACCAAGCAGTGAGAAAAATTTTCGATAATTAAATTTTAATAATGAAAAAATAGAAATTGTACATCTTGAAGATCTGTTTTGAATATAAGGTTTAGTTTAGAAACAATTATATGTTTTGCTATTGAAATGTGAAATTATTTAAATAAATTATAAATTTTAGAATTAAAAAAATTACAATTAATAAAACATGCAATTTATATTAAAACAAATCTTGTGGATGATAAAGTAAGTTTCAAAATAAAATTATATTTTCATGTGAGAGATTTAGATTTGTGAAATTTTTAAGAAAAAAAATAATTTTCTATAGGTAAAATAAAAATATATAACGATATAGGATATCGAATAGAAAAATTTAATAATTGTTTACAACGGTTTTAGAAATTTACTTTAAAATTTAAAAATATAAAATAAAAATTATTAAGATATTTTGAAAATTATTAAATTTAGACAAAAAAGAGTTTTTTGTAGACTCTATTTGTAATAAACTCCTGTGCTTAAAAAACTATGATAATTTATAATAGAGAAAAAATTTATATTTCAATAGTAAACAAAAAGATTGGGAAAAAAGTAGTAAAAAAAATGAATATTTAATTTCAAATTAATCAAATTTCAAATTTTTGACATGTTTTGATAAAATATCTATATAGACTAACAATTAAAAAAAGAATTTATTAAGTAAAGTTTCAATAAGTTTTATAAGGAATTAAATAGTATAAAAAAATGGAAAAAATTTTTTGCATAGGACTAGGCAAATTAGGATTAATTTTTTCTCATATATTAGCAAATAATGGAAATAAAGTTTTTGGTTTTGATATTAATTTGAAGTTAGAAGATGATATTAAAAAAAATAGTAAAAATGACGAACCAAAGCTAAATTTTTTAATAAGAAAAAACAAAAAAAGGTTTTTTTTTACTAATAAAGTCAAAGAGGCTATAGAGCAAACAAATTGTACTTTTATAATTGTTCCAACACCTTCAAAAAAAAATAATGAATTTGACAATAAGTATATAATTAATACTTTAGATAATATATGTTGTTATTTAAAAAATAAAAAAAAATACTTAATCAACATAACTTCAACTGTTAATCCAGGATCTTGTGATTATTTTATAAATCACATTGAAAATAAATTTAAGTTAACACATGGAAAACAATTTATCCTAACATACAATCCTCACTTAATAGCTTTAGGATCCATATACAAAAATGTAATTAATCCTGATTTGGTTTTAGCAGGCTCAAATCTATCTGATGGTCATAAAATTTTAAAAAGAATTTATAAAAATATTTATAAAAAAAAAATAAACAAATTAAAATTTCTAAATCTAAAAGAAGCAGAAATCGCGAAAATTGCTATTAATTCTTATGTAACAATGAAAATTTCATTTACAAATACTATAAGCCAGATCGCTGATGTGGAAAATAATATTAATGTTTCAAAAATTTTAAATACAATTGGAGCTGATAAAAGGATAGGCAATAAATATTTAGAGTTAGGAGCTCTTTTTTCTGGACCTTGTTTTCCAAGAGATAACCTAAATTTTACTTATTATCTAAAAAAAAATAAATTAAAATCATACATTCCAGAGGCGATAGATAATACCAATAATGCTCAAATTACCAGATATGTAAATTTTTTTTACAAATATAAAAAATATCTTAATAAAAAAATCACAATAGGAATTTGTGGATTTAATTATAAAGATAATACGAATTTATCTGAGAAGTCACCAGGTGAACAATTATTTAAATTTTTCAAAAATAAATATCGTATCATAATATACGATGATATTGCACCTTTGACTAGTTATAAAATTGAATTCACAAATAATATAAAATATTTTTTTGAGAAAACTAATTTTATATTTATTTGTTATAAAAAAAAAAAATTTAAAAAAATCGAAAAACTTCAATCAACTAATAGAAAAATTGTAATAGATATGTGGAATTATGTTAATATTAATCAAAAAAAAATAATTCTAAAAAAACGAAAAACTTCAATCAACTAATAGAAAAATTGTAATAGATATGTGGAATTATGTTAATATTAATCAAAAAAAAATAATTCTAAAAAAAATTGGTGTGAGCTAAAAACTTTAAATATAATCAATAATTCGCTTTACAAACTTAATTTCTTTCTCAAGATTTGGTTCAGATAATAGCAGCGGTTGATAAGAAAATTTTTCTACAAATTCTTTTTGTTTTAGGAGATTAATAATTTCTTTGAAATTATCTTTAAAATAATCATTTAAATTTACAAATGCTTTAGGATTAAAATCATGATCTATACTAGAGTCAGCCCATGTTATAGGAAGACAACCGCTCAAAAAAGATTCTGCTACTTTTTCCTCAATCAAACCTGGATAAATTGAATTATGTGGACACAAATTAAATGCGTAGTTTTTTAAAATATCTTTTTTAAAAAATTTACTTGCATTATGATTCTTAATTTTTTTGTTAAAAAAAGAACCATATCCATCAACCTTGAAATGATTTGAGAATGTTTGATAAATCGTTCGTCTCGGCTCTTTTAAATGGGATGTAATAATACAAAAATTTTTTCTTTTTAAAAACTGCGAACCTAATGGCGCCAAAAGTTTTTTTACATCATAATATTCACCATATCTTTGTATCAACGGGCCTCTGCTTCTATGAATTCCAAAATCTTTCCAATTTATATTTTCCTTCCAAACTGGAAATCTTAGATAGTTCTCTGATATTTCAAAATCTGTTCCAATATAAAAATCGCAAGGAAAATTATCATATCTAAAATTTTCATGACCATAATATATTAAAATTGGTTTTTTTTTCTTAAAAAAAATTCCACTTGATATTTCAAGAATTTTTTTTGATGGATTGTCAATATTAAAAATCTTAAGAAATTTCTGATAAATTCGTCTTGATATTTTTTCTTGATTATAAGGCCCACAGAATAAAATGTCAGCATTTTTTGGTTTAGTAAATTCAACATTATCTCCCGACAGTTTCTCTATCAAACGAAAAATAACAGTATCTTTTATCGTCTGCTTTCCTGCTGTCCAGATTTCACTAATTCTAATAGTCATACATTGTTTTATAAAAAAATTAGACGATAATTTTATAATTTTTAATTTGTTTTTTTATTTTTTTTATCGACATTACAGTATTTAAAGGTCTTTTATTTTTTTTTTGGCTTAGATAAACTCTTATTAATTTTTTATTAAAACCATATTTCTTAGCAATTTGACAACCAAATTCAAATTTGTTATAAATTTTATCTCCCCCAATATTATATAAGCCAAAAATTTTTTTCACATATATTAATTTTATAATTTTAATTAATTTTTTAATGTTTATTGGATTAAAATAAATATTGTCTGGTAAATAAACAAGTTTATTTTTTTTTAATCTAGATATTAAAAATTCAGAGAAGGTTTTTAATTTTTTATTATTGATATTTCCAAAAAAATTTGTTCTTAAAACTGTAGATTTTTTATGTTTTAAAATATATTTTTCTCCTAAATATTTTGTTGTAGAATAATTATTGCTTAATTTTGCATCACATTCTAAATGTTTGAATGGATATTTTTTTTTTCCATAGACTTGATCTGTAGAAATATGAATTAAATGAATGTTTCTATTTTTAATTATTTTTGATAAATTTTTACAAATTTCAACATTGCCTTTATAAGCATAAGAATAATTTTTATTACACTTATTTACATCAGTTGAACCTGCACAATTAATAATTACGTCAGGAGTATAAATTTGGATATATTTCTGAACTTTTTCATAGTTTAATAAATTTAGACGTTTTCTATTTGGACTTAAAATTGATATTTTTTTATATTTCTTTAAGAAAACTTTTAGAGCCCCCCCTAATTTCCCTGTTGAACCGATAATCAAAATAATCATTAAATAAAATTTATATGACTAATTTTATTAGCTAAATTACGGGTTTGTTCTTTTAATTTTTGAAATAAATTTTTATCTTCTTTATAAATCTGTTTTAATTTATATAAAATCTTATTACTCTCATGAGGCTTGCACAAGTGTGTACATTTTGAAAATTTCTCTGCATTATTAATAATATTCATTACTTCTTTTTTTTTTTCTAGGTCTTTCCAAATAGACGAGAAATTTCTGTCATTAATATTGCCATAAGAATATTTTTTATGACCACGATGATTTGTACACACATAAACATTACCGTCTGCGCTTATACATGGTTGTAATTGGGAACCAAGGCATTCTTTATAATTTCTGCCATAGTTATTCTTATCTAAAATCAGGTCTTCAATTTTATATGCATTACATTGAAACTTAGATCCTAACAATGCAGACGCTTGATCTAATAAAATGACAACTTTTTTTAGCCAAAAATCTGGAGATATTTGAAGCAAACCTTTATCTAATGTGTTTTTCGATAATTGAAACTCTTTTAGCCTTTCTATCTGTATGATTTCTGGTTTAAACTGACAGTAATCTACGTCAATATGTTCGAACAGTTTACTAAAATCTATTATTTCCTCATAATTTGCCTCTGTCACGACAAAACCGACTCCTATAGTGATTAAAGATTTATTTTTTTTTTTTAATTCAACTAATTTTTTTATATTACTCATTACTACTTCAAAATTATTTGATTTATTCGTTTTTCTTAAATCATCATACGTTTCTGGTTTTCCTGCGTCTAATGATATTCTTATCCAAGATAAACAATTTAAAATTGTCTCGAATAAGTTGAACCTTTCTATTAGAGATCCATTTGTAAACATTCCCATTTCTATTTTTGAATTATTGCTAATGTATTGAATAGCATCTTTTAAAAAAGGATTTTGTGTGGGCTCTCCACCACCTGTCCAATTAATCGATTTAACATTTGTATTACACAAATCTACAATCAATTTTTTGAAAACTTCTTTTGATAAAATTGCTCTATTAAAAAATTCAGAATTTTTATATTTATCTAAATGAATATGCCCAGATATACAAAATGGACATGAATGATTACATGTGTTAGAAGGATCTATTTCTAATGTAATTGGGTCAGGGTTTTTGCTATCCAAGAGATCTTTAACTTCATTTAAATGATGAAGTATTTTTTCTTGTGGATTAAAAATTTTCATAACTTAAAAGCATTTGTTAATAAGTTTAAAAGATTATACAAGAAAAAAATAATTTTAAGTGATAAATTAATAATAAAAATGAAAATTCTAATCATTTCATTAAAGAATAGCAAAAGAGTCAAATTTTTAAAAAAAAGATTAAAAGATATTAAAATCAATTTTAATGTTTTAAACGGAATCAACGGTAATTTACTAAAAAAAAATAAAAAATTAAAATTAATATGTAATTTTAAAAACATAAAAAAAAATATCGGAAGAACAATGTCGCCGTCTGAAATTGGTGCTGCGGCAAGTCATCTTAAAGCTTATAAATATATTATTAAAAATAATATATCGAATGCTATTATTATGGAGGATGATGCATACCCTTCAAATCTCTTAAAAAAATGGGTTTTAAGTTCAAAAACCAAATTTGCAGGGTACGGAATTGTTAGTTTTTATGCTTACCCAAGTGGGTTTTTATTTAAAAGACCTGAGTCGACTCCATTAAAAAATATATTTATATACAAAAGCGCTTCACATCTATTCAATAATTCCTGCTACCAAATAAATAAAATGACTTGTGAAAAAATATTATCTCTAACAAAAGGGCTTGTTAACGGATACCCAGATTGGCCATTTAATGTAAAAAAAGATAAAATACCCCTTTATGTAACAATTCCTTATTTGACGATAATAAATGATAGAGGATCATCAAATCTTAAAAATGATAGAGATAAAATTCTAGAAAAACAATCCCCTAAGATTAAAAAAATTATACCAAAATTTTTAATACCTTTCTTTTCATTTTTATATTACTTTTTTTTTATACCTTATTTAAATGGAAATTATGCTAATTTTAGAAACTATTACGAACATCATTTTGAAAAAAGATATATTCTATTAAAAAACTTTTTTTTTAGTAATTATATTGACCAAAAAAAAAATTTTTATTTAAAAAAAAACTATCCAAAAGATTTAAGAAACTTTATTGATAAAATATGAACTTTAGTAATAATATTGTTTTATTGTTAGCTGGAGGAAAAGGAGAACGCATCAAAAAAATTAGCAAGGGAAATCCAAAACCACTATTAAAATTTAATAATATTCCATTGTTAACTTTAATTTTAAAAAACCTATGCAAATTCAACTTTAAACAAGTTTATATACTAGCAGGCTACAAATCACACAAAATTTATAAAAAATACAATAACAAACTTTATAATTTCACAAAAATTAATGTGCTTAAAGAAAAAAAACTTTTAGGTACATGGGGTGCAATATTTAAACATAAAAAAAAAATTTCTAAAAATTTTTTTGTTATCAACTCAGATACTATTTATGAAAACGTAAATTTATCTTTTTTCCATAGGTTTAGTTTAAAAAAAACTATTTTAGTAATGATGATTACAAAAAACCATTTATATAAAGATAATAAGAAACTTAATGGCTTATTTATAAACAAAAAGAAAAATATATTTATAAAAAAAAATAATTATATTAATTCAGGACACTATTTTTTTTCAAAGAAAATTTTTAATCATAACGTAGACGGTTTAGGTTCAATAGAAAATGAAGTAATTCCATACCTATTAAAAAAAAAATTAGTAAAAGGGTTAATTTACAACAAAAAACTTATTGATATTGGAACACCTAAAAATTTAATTTACGCTAAAAGGACAATACCAAGAATACTAAAAAAACCTGCAGCTTTTCTTGATAGAGACGGAGTAATTAACTATGATTATAGATATGTTCATAAATATAATGACTTTCATTTCAAAAGCGGTGTTCTTAAAGCACTTAAATATTTAAACAAAAAGAATTACTATATATTTTTTGTGTCAAACCAAGCTGGAATAGGAAAAGGTTTTTTTTCAGAAAAAGATTTAATTTTAATGCATAATAAAATTAAAAATTATTTATTATCGAAAAATATTGTTATTGATGACGTAAAATATTGCCCTTTTCACCCACATGCTAAATTAAATAAATATAGAAAAAAAACAAATTTTAGGAAACCAGGAAACGCAATGATTAATGAGCTTTGCAAAGAATGGATAATCGAAAAAAAAAAAAGCTTCATGATTGGGGACCAAATTTCAGATTTTAAATGTGCAAAAAAAAGTAATTTATATTTTGAATATTCCAAAAAAAATCTTTATAAACAAGTAAGAAAAATACATAAAAATTTAATTAATAATTGTAAGTAAAATTAATCTTGTAGTATTTAAGAATTTATATTTTAAAATAAATAACATCATCAAAACTAATTTTAAACTTAAAAGTTTTCCTATTTATTTTTGTTTGCTTGTGAAATAATCTCTTATGTATGAGTCTTCAAATTTTTATAATTCTATTTTATTAAGAAAATATTATTTATTTTTATATTTTAATCTTTTTTAACTAATTTCCCACTTGATAACCTTCTACAGATCAGGTTGCTACTGTGATATAAGATTTATTAAAATTTCTATTTATAAGAAATCTTATTCAAAATATCACAAATATTCAAAATTTGTTGTTTTTTTAATGAGGGATAATTGCCAATATAATAACCAAAGAAATGGATATGCTCCACTTCTGGAAAATCTTTAAAATTAATTTTTTTAATGAATTGCTTTAAATAAGGTTGCCTTAATTGATTTCCTCCACCCGCATTTCCTCTTCTAAATTCAATACCATTCCTAACCATAACCTTTTCTAATAAATCTCTATTTTTAAAATTTCTTTTTTTTAAGACTAATGGAAATGCGTAATTAGAATTTCCTCTTAATTGATAATCAGTTCTATAAATATCAGAATTTAAATTTGTTAAAAACAATTTTAAATTATTAGCTCTTTTAAAATTATTATCACTCAGGCTCTTAAGTTGATTAATACCGATAACTGCTGATAACTCATTATTTCTCATATTATAAGCGGGATATAAAAAGATAAACTTGGGAGATAGATATGAATATTTTTTAATCATGCTTTTCTCAAATTTATTGTTCCCGCTCTCTCTAGCCATTCCATGAGATCTGAGCATTCTAACAATTTCATAAATTTTTTTATTATTTGTGCATACCATTCCACCTTCAATTGTTGATAAATGATGAGCATAATAAAAAGAGAAATTTGACATCAAACCAAATGTTCCTAATTTCTTATTTTTAAATTTTGCTCCATGTGACTCACAAACATCTTCTAATAAAATAATTTTTTTTTTCTTTAAAGTATTTAATAAATTTTGTGTAAGACCATTAAAACCTTGAGCGTGTGTAATAAATACTGCTTTAGTTTTCGATGAAATATTTTTTATAATATTTTTTTCATCCATACATAATGTTTTTGGGTTTATGTCTACAAAAATAGGTTTAAAATTATTCTGAATAACCGAAGCAATATCTGAAATCCATGTCAATGTTGGAACTATAACCTCCCCAGAACCATATAATATCTTTAAGGCTAATAAAGTAAGTAGGTTAGCTGATGAACCAGAGTTAACAAAAATACTATACTTTACTCCAAGCCATCTCGACCATGCTAATTCAAATTCTTTAACTTTCTCACTTTGAGTAAATATTTTTTTTTTATTTTTTTTTAAAAATTTAATGACACATAAAATATCTTTATTAGTTATATTATTCTCCATCAATGGATGATTAAATTTTTCCATAATAAATTACTTTAATTTTTAAAAATTATTTCACTCCCTTTATTTTCAAAACTAAAAGGAACTTCTGTACAAAAGTTCATTTTTTCTACAAAATATTTCTTTATATCTTGAGGAACGTAAAATAAAAAAAAACCACCAGCACCTGCTCCTAATATTTTTCCTCCAATGGCTCCATAATATTTTGCTTTGTTATAGATATCGTCTAAAATAGTATTAGTAATATTCTTATCTAATTTTTTTTTTAAAGTCCAGCTCTCATCTAATAACTTGCCAAAGGCATAATGATCTGAACTAAGTATCAAACCTTTCGCAACTTTAACTAAAGCTAAAATATCTTTTATTTCTTGTTTCTTAGTTGTGTTTATTTTTTTTATAAATCTCTGAGCTATTTTTTCAGCAGTCCTCTGCTGTCCCGTAAATAATAAAACTAAATTTTTATTTAATTTATTTTTAAATAGCTGATATTTATCCAAAGAAATTACTTTAAAATTATTATTTTGTCTGAATTCTATTAAATTAAAACCTCCATATGAGCAAGCTATTTGATCTTGGGAACCAACAGTTTCAGATAGTATTTTTTGTTCAAAATTTATACTTTCTTTTGCAAGTGATAATTTATTTGATTTTGTATTATTTAAAGCATTTAATGCTTTTAATAATCCGACAACAAAACTTGAGCTAGAACCCATTCCACTCCGAGCAGGTAGATCTCCATCATAATGAATTTCTAAATTATTTTTTATTTTTTTTTTAATTAAAGCAAGCCTAACTACTTTATGTTTTATATCAGTAATTTTTTTAACTTCCTCAACTTTAGAATACAAAATACGATATTTATGATCAAAAAAATTAGGCAATTCTCTGCATGAAATATATAAATATTTATTTATAGTTGAAGAAATAACTTCTCCTCCAAATTGATTATACCACTCTGGATAATCAGATCCACCTCCAAAAAAAGATATTCGATAGGGGGTTTTTGAAATAATCATTAAATTAAAAATTATTCAAGTACATTAAAACTATCCATTAAGAATAATTTATTCCACGTTCTACAAATAAAAAAATTTTATACTTCTTGTCTTTAAATGGTAATAGATATTTTTTTATCATATTAGTATTTTTATTAATCCTAATTATTTTTGTATTTATCAATAATTTTTTTAGGGCTTCTGTATGATCTTGCGTATGTTGAGGACCAGCATCTAATGGGTATTTTGCACCAACTAATGTTCTAATAATTATTTTAGATTTGAATTGATTGTTAGTTAAATAATCAATCTTATCAGCATGATTTACAAGTTGATTAAGTGCCAATACAAGAAAATCAAATCTTGGAAAACATGTTATAGGTACAAAACCTTTCATGGCCAATCCTATTGTCATGCCCATTTGCACATCTTCAAAAACTGGAAGTTCAATTTTTTTTTTTAAAGGAACATCTTTTAAACTTGCATAAAGAGAATTGCCAGAATATATAACCGATTGACCTAAAAAAATTGTATTTTTAATTTCTGATACTTTTTTCATCGCCAGACAAATTTTATTTAAATATAGGCTCATTAAAATAATAACCACTTTCCAATTCCGTGATGTGGGTATTTTCTCTTGTATGAATAATATATTATATTAGGTAAAATTTCTTGTTTTTTACCCCATGCTATTTTGGTAGGAGTATTTGTACTAAGATTATTATCTTCAACCACAAAATTTATTGGTAATTTAAAATTTCTACTATATTTATAGCATTCGTGAAAAATACCAGTTTCATAAGTCATATCTCCAATGAAAACCCAAACTTTAGATTTGCTTTTTTTCATTTTTAACGCCAAAGCAACACCTAAAGCTATAGGCAAAATACCACCTACAATACATGAAGAAAAAAAATTATGTTTTAAGGAATTGAGATTCATACTTTTACCTTTAATAATCTGTTTTTCTATTTCATGAAGAGGAATGTTTTTAAGTATTGCATGATAATGATTTCTCCATCCTGAAAAAACCCAATCATTTTTTTTAATTTTTTTAAAAATATTTATAAGTTGATCTTCATTATTGCCTGACAAATGAACTGGACCTTTAATTTTTTTCTTTTCGTAAAGAGAAAATATTTTTTTTTCAAAATCAATTAATATTTTTTTTAATTTTAATTTGCTATTTTGAAAATATGTCATTTTTAAAAATAAGAGATTAAATTAACAATCTCTTTTGAAATATTTTTTATAGATAAGCCATTAGAGTCTAATAATTTTTCTCTACTTGAATTTTCAAAAATAAATTTATCAGGAAGACTTAAAGATTTAAATTTCACATAGTGATCAATATTTTCTTTTATTAAGGATCCCAAGCTTCCTTGTGAAATTTGCTCATCAATAGTCATAATTCTAGAATATTTTTTTAAAATATTTTTTAATTTTTTTGGAAAAGGTTTTGATTGAATTAAATCAATTATATCTACTGAATTAGAATATTTTTTATCTAAGTTTTTTTCTGCTAATAAAGCTCTTTCAATAATAGTGCCATGACTTATGATTAATATTTTATTTTTTGATGATTTTCTTAAATATCGGAAACCAAGATGAATTTCTTTTATACT
>Ga0194133_10003510_pt1 | contig 22162 bp, 17 predicted proteins | sample TA2KigOf40mmetaG_FD_155448 | JGI IMG/M metagenome (GOLD analysis project Ga0194133, IMG submission 155448) | Freshwater microbial communities from Lake Tanganyika, Tanzania - TA2015055 Kigoma Offshore 40m | ecosystem: Environmental > Aquatic > Freshwater > Lake | place: Tanzania: Lake...
TATTTGTCTTGTCTTCGTATTTGTCTTTCAATTTGTTTTATATTCCTATTTTAGAGGCTTTGTTTGTTTTTTGATTTTATTGTTTGATTTTATTGTTTGATTTTATTGATTGATTTTATTGATTTGTTTGATTTTGGGATTTGATTTTGGGATTTGATTTTGGGATTTGATTGAGAGATTATGAACCTCATTCTTTTAGATAACTCAATAGTAGACTACACTACAATTATTGAATCTCTCAATATACACACAAAATACATAATCTTAAACCGAATTACTGACACATATGATACATTGAAAACAAAAATTGCAGACATCGGCGTCACTGCATTTGAATCCGTCGGTATAATACAACATAATACTAATGAACCTACATATTGTTTATTTTCAAATATAAGTGTACCGGCGAATAACAATATTATTGATGAACCCACCGATTATGATACAATCGATCGTACTAGTGTTAGAGAATCTCGTATAACCGATACTACCAATACGGTCACTGGAAGTGACTCATCGTCACATGTCATCTCAGTTCGAGACCCTATACCAGAATCAATACTTTTAAATGTAAGCGAAAAGGATCCCGCCTTGGAAACATGGACAGAATACATAAACTTTATTTCATTTTTAAAAAATACATACCATACTCAAAATCTCGACTTAATGGCTTGCGCAATTTATTCCAATAAGGATTGGGTATATGTAATTGAAACACTCCAGCTAAAAACAGGTCTTAATATTCGAGCATCTCAAGATAATACCGGTTCACAAAATTTAGGCGGAAACTGGTTTTTAGAAACAGGCGGTATAAATCTTGAAACTACATATTTTACAGAAAATATAAATAAATTCAACGGGCTTTTAAATGTAATTACAGGATTTACAGGCGCATTTGCTTCGTGGACGGTAACATATGCCGGTAATACAACTGGTGGGTCGGCGGGAAACAGTTCTACAACCATGACATTAATATCTCCTAATGGCGGTAGCGGTGTTGGTACTGTAGGCGCAAAAATTACTATTGCTAGTAACGGAACTATCGCTTTCAGTTTCTCCGCAACTACAACGGACAACGACACCCTAAAGTGGGACCCGGTCGGATGGAAAAAAAATGACGTAGATGTTGTCCGTTATACTAGCGGTAATAATATAAGCGGTACTTCGTCAGATACGGTTGTTGCAAATGATACATGGGAATTTTTTGCAAGCACTACCGATAACGCACAAGGCTCTTCTACGTTAGTTATCACTAATTTCACATTTACCCCGACTGCGACAGAACCAACATTGGGGGTGTTTAATATGACAAAGACATTTGGCGACTCTCCGTTTACTATAACTCAGCCATCTAGTGAAAGTTCGGGCGCATTCACTTATTCAGTTACTTCCGGTACCAGCGTCATTAGTATGAGTGGAACAACCATCACTATTCTTACGGCCGGAACTGCAACCGTCCGGGCAACCCAGGCGGCTTCGGGTAATTATACTTCAGCTACTAAAGATGCTACTATACAAATCAACCAGATAGCTGCTACCCTTAATGCATCACCAAATATCTTTTACCGAAAATTCGTTTATGGCGATTCCATTTCTTTCAACGTCACTTCTAATGCTGGCACCGTCACTAGAACCCATGAATCCAGCAACACTTCTATTTTTTCGATTCCTACGTCTTCCAGTCCTTCCGGGACTATCCTAGCACCAGGAAAAATCACTATCAATGTTATTCAACCAGCAACAACAAACTACACCGCAGTCACAATCAATCAGCTTATTACCATCATCATTGTCGGCAACGGAATAACTTACACGTCTGAAACATTTCCGACTTCGTTTGACTTGACTGGATTAAACTTATCCAGTTCCGTGTTTTCAAATTGTAACTTAACTTCCGCCAACTTAACAAACGCAAACTTAACCAACTCCACTTTTTCTAATTCGACAATCTTAACTTCCGCCAACCTTTTCGGCGCTACCATAAACGCTTCCACTAACCTCACTGCCGCTACACTTACAAACCTACGGTCAGGTCGCATAATAGGGAAAACATCCCTTTTACCATCAGGGTTTACAATGATTTGAAATGAAAAACAGGAAAAAAAGGGAGAGGTCATATTGCCTGCGTATGACCAAATTAAAATCAACTCTACAACCATTTATACGTCAATAAATATGGATTGTACCAACCGCGTAATTCAAGTGTATGAATATCATAACATTTTCCATCCTTATTTTCAATGTACAGCCCATCATTGATGTACTTATACATTGCGCCTTTGAACCGACCAAACTGGTATTCATCTTGGTCTTGGCATGATTCGTCTTCTTCTAAACACGTGTCACATGATGATATATAATCACTCGTGTTGGTGGTTCCTGGAGTTGTAACTGTGACGTCTTCGTTGTCGTCATGACAAATCATATGAACTTCTCTATTTTTTTTCGGTCGACCGCGTCCTCGCTTGATAACGGGAGAGTCTTTTTGTTGCAAATTTTTCAAAATCAATTTGCGTTTCAACGCTTCGTTTGCCTTCAAATTTCCATTTATCTCATCATATAAGATTCCATCGAGTTTTTTTTGAATATCATTCAACTCGTTCTTGGCTTTGTAATATACCCTTTCACGTTCCGCCAAAACCCGTAACATTTCATTTACTTTGGGTTCTCCAGACAAACATCTTGGGTCTTCCATCCTTTATAGTCTCTGCTACAACATATAAAATTGACTGTAAAAAAAGTCAATTTTATTTTACAATAACTCATCTTGGCACTACATGATTCAAATGCGATAACCAGGGCTATTCAAGTTTCATAATTATCCGAGGGTTGATTTTATTTGCAAGTATATCTTCAGGATCATACACATTCTTGTTTGCATCTACATAGTATACAATCCCTTTGATTTCTTGTATCCATACTTCCACCTTTTTGTTTGTAACAATATGTTCATCGGTTTCATTTACACAACCGTGCGGTCGGCCTTTAATATGCGTACCACAATATCCTTCGCCTTCTTTTTTTCTGCGAGTGCACTGCTCGCCGTTGGCTCTTTTTGCAATACATCTATCAAAAAGTGGTACAATATTCTTAATTCGTTTTCTTTTCGAAACTTCATCGCTTGTGCCCATATTTGACGCATCCAACAACTTTACGAGTTCCATTATGTCCGCATGATACGCATCAATATCATTAACTCCACCGCGTCGTTTATAATCTGTCAGTCTGGCCTGAAACGACATTTTAACCGAATGAATGTACGCTTCCGTTCTTTTGTTTCCGTTCCCACCTCCAACAGTTTGCATGTCCATTTTATTTTCCTATATAAACAAATTCATTTATATATATTTTAGTATCAATTTTAAAATATAATATATATTAAATAACGTCACATCAATATGACACCGACAAGGTCATTTTTACTAGTTGTAATCGTAATCGTAATTTTACAGTTATGTATAACATACTACGTAATGAATAGAAGTAATAATCCTGAGATATCACCAGTATTCATCTTCATTCTATCGATTGTTATCATTATCATTCTATCCACATTCCATGAAAAAATACCACCGGCAATACAATTTTTAATATTTTCTTTATTCTCTTACTTATTTGGCCTATTATTCTATCAAGTCAAACGGTTGAATAATTATTCGCCAGAGTTAATCAATGAAGTCATCCTATCAACAATATCCGTCTTTGTATCCATGGCAATTTTAGGATTTGTACTGTTATCATTTGGTATTAAACTTGGATTTAAAACCTGGATCGTTTTATTTGTAGGTATTCTGTCAATTATTATATCTCGTATTGTTTTTATTATAATGAAAGTAGAAAAATCAACAATGCAAAACCACTTATTATCAATGTTGGGTATTTTTCTATTTTCAGGTTATGTGGTCTACGATACAAATACTATACTACAAGGATCCTACTATGCCAAAAATGAACATGTCCGCGCGGCATTAAGTTATTATCTAGACTTTGTAAACATATTCAGTAATAACTTAAGTATAACGGACTCTTGACCCATCAAATCAGTTACATCATTGCGCCATTGTCACCATTATCATCAACTATGGTTACAATGACATTGTCACCCATAGGTTGATCTACACTAGTATTTTGTACCGGTTGACTCACTATCTTAGATACTTCTGAGTTAGGAGTATATCCTCTTGACTGCAGTCCTGACGCTATCAATACAGGAGGAGTTAGGTTCTTGCTACTTTCTACAATTGGCGGTTGTTGCAATTGTTGTAATTGTTGCAGTTGTTGAAATTGTTGCAATTGTTGCAACGTTTCTGCGGTAATATTTGGCAACAATAAATTTCCATTTCCTCTAGTATTGACATCAGCATCATTATTTACAATGCTGTTGCTGTTATTACTACTATTACTATTATTCTTAAACACTAGACTAGCAACTGTAGTAAGATTGTTTAAATTAGAGTCTAGCATTTCAGTCCCTTTACCAAAGGCGTCAACTTTTACTGGTAGATTAATTTTATTTTTTGAAAAAGATTTTACCATTGACCTGAAACTTCCCCTTCGCTTATTATTATTTGTATTATTATTACCACCTCCAGTACCGCTATAATAGTTAGTATTTGAATTTACAACGTTAGTATCAGTATTGTCATTGTCGTTGTCAGAACCAGACTCAGATCTAGGTCTCGAATGAAGTACATCGTCGTCTCCTTCATTGTCGTTTACAATAACTTCAGTAAGTCCGTTTACAAAATTCGGTTTTTTTACGGTAGTATACTTACCATACCGTTGGTTGTATGCATCAATAATATCTTGGTCAATCAGTGGACTAATATCTTGTAAATTTTTAATATCGGTTTTGATTACGGCCATCATATCTTTTGCAGTTTGTCTCTGGGGTCGTTTAAGAGCAAGCTCTATTTGAATTTTTTTGTGAATTTGTTGATATTGTAACGAACACAGTCGGTGCGACTCCGAACGCTTTCCAAGCTGAAAATAGGTATCGATAGACTTTATAATTCCAACAAAAATACTTCCGATACCCAATATAATATTCATCTTTTCGTAGCCAATATCAATACCTGTTGCAAACCCAATTGCACTCGATAAAATAATAACCGGTATATTTATATAATTTGATAGTCGATTGTATTTCTCATAGGATGCTCTATGCAAGATTCCAAGCGATTCACATTCTTCTGCATTATCTTTTAATAGACCTTCTAAGTCTCTATTATAATCAATATTATGATGATGGGGCTGTTTGGGATTCGTTTCGGACTCTACCTTTTTTACCGCATTCTTAGAAGATGAGTTATTTGACAACCGGTCACTCACTGCATTTGCAAGATCATTTGAATCCATACTTGAATTGGGTTATTTAAATTGTTAATGCTATAACTTACCGATATAAAATATTCTTAACTATCGATTATTATATTAAATAATAACTATTCACTATCATCTTGTTTCAAAATATTGGGGAGACCTTCTGGAAGTGCAACTAAAAAAATTCCGAGCACAACAAACCATACGAGATATGTAATATAAAAACTCATTTCAATCCCCACCGCATTAAGTATCATATGAATAAAAAATGCAATAAGTATAACTAGTAAAAACTTTACAACACTATTCATTTAAAAATTCAACTTATTTTGATCTTTATTTATAAATAAATAATTAATTGATTATTAATTATTTAATTTATTCTTATTTGGTGAGTCTATTTTATTTTAATGACATATTTTGATTTTTTTTTAAATATCGTTTCAATATCGTATGGTATACTTTTTGTATCAACTTGGTGGTACGTCAATCCAATAAATCGATACGGGTCGCTAACACTGAATGCTGAATATAAGTATTTACTTCGATCCAATGTATCATTTGCTTCTTTAACTCCTTCTTTTCGAATCCTATAATTACCATGGTATATCGAATGATAGCCTTCTAGAGGCCATGACACTTCTCTCGTCATACACGCGTTATTAATGGACAAATGATTTGTCCCATTTCCGGTATCAAACATAAGAGTTTTCATCTTACCTAAGAAAACAACGTACCTAAATATGTATTGACCTTCTCTCGAATTATTTTTGTCATATCGTTTACTTACTTCGTCATACGTATAACAAGCGCCACGAAGTGCATCACAAAATTCATAAAAATAAAAATGAGACCCGTGTAACAATATTTCATTTACATTTTTTTCCATAAGAAACTTTTTACGAGAACTTGAAATGTTGTTATCATCAATTTCTTTTCTAGGTCCAAATAGTCTCATTTCATCCATGGATACATATTCAGGAAGCCCTTTGTACAATACATGCGGAGTTTCATAAATATTTCCACGTTCGTTCATTAGAAAAAGCGCAGTAGGCTCAGATTTAAACAGTACATTCACATTTTTCCCAACTTTGTTATACAAAACCCTTCGCGTGTTGAAAATTTCATGAATACATGTCCACCACCAGTGACTTCCCTCCATCAACTCATTTGATATCGAATCGGGTTCATAATCAGTAGTATCTTGATAAAACAAATATAACGCTTCTTTTTTTATTTTTTGATGGGTTGGACCTATATCATCATAACTACTGCTGCTGCTACTAGAGTCCGTATCACTACTACTTGAATCATCGCGTTCCTCTAATGGTTGGTCTAGAGACGTCTGTTCTTTTTTTTTGTAATATTTATACTTGTTATATTTTTGTATTTTCCTTCTTGGTTTACCACCATCTATATCAGAAGAAAAGGATGGATGTATGCTTTCAACCGTTTCACTAGTTACGATTGGGTTGTAATGATACATTCCTTTAAACTCAAGGTTATCGCTCGATGCCCCAGACGACCATTTCATGACACTTGCATTCGCCCGCCTCATAAATCCGGTTTGCATAAAATCGGTATCCGACTTTGAATTGGATACGTCGTCAGTAGAATCAAATTTATACGCAAATGACGGAAATATGAGACTTTTTTTGTTGACATCTAACATCAGCTTGTACTGTAAAAAAGGGAACATGTTATTTCCTTTACAAATGCGATATATACATATGTTCACATTACACATATTTGAATTTGTTGTATAGTTACGTAGATTAAACGTTTCCGGTAGTCCGGACGTATATAATTCATCTTCAATTGCGTATATACACTTATATTCCGAAGCGCCGCGATCGTTCATTCCAACACCAACCCCGGTAGTTGTAGTTGAATACATATTTTGAAATTCGCTACTTGTAAATGTTCCTTCATATGAGTCAAGTATATCTTCTTCTAATTCGCTTGAACGGATAGATACAATATTTTTAGTTTTAGAATTAGAAGCAGACCGTGACGTCAACTTACTTATTCTCTGCATAGCTTTTCCTGTATTGGGAAGCATTGTGTTTACAAAGCGGTTCGTATATTATTAAAATAACTATGTATTATACTCTTATTATGTTACGTACTTATTTATTTATTTTTCTTCGAATTGTTTCTGTTATTTTTTCTTTTCTTGCGGACATAAGGCGGTCTTCTAGTTCTCTGACACGCGGCTCGTCATTGTTAAAATACTCCATTAATGTTTGAATCAACTGCGACTTATTCAAAGGTGCTTTTACCTTTGTACGCGAATACATGAGTTTACCATTATTCACATCGAAACAATCGATCTCATTCATTTTCATAATGTTAACCAAATGTTCAGTATGCTGTTTTCTATTTTCTTTTTTTGTTCTTATTTCATTCTGAAGAGTCTTAATGTCGTTGTCGTACTGAATCCACTTTTTAATATGTCCAATCATTTCTTCTTTAGAAACGGTAGCAGGACCTATAACGGACGGTTTACTACACTGTTCACTTTCTGAATTATCTGTCATTTGCCTCTTTACGTATAATTATAAATGATATAATACTCTACTATTGTTTTTATATCATAATTAATTACTATAGAACCCAAATTATGCTATCGCTCACTTATTCTACTTATTCTTTCTAGACTTTGCCTTTCTAGATTTTTTGTTTCCAATTAAAACGTAGCCGAATTTACCCTTTTGAGTACCATATCCCGCTTTTACTAGTCGGTTTTCTTTTTTTGCAGTAGCATGCTTCTTTGCAGAAACAATTCTGCCATGTTTATTCATAATAAAATCTGACCTCACCAGTTGCCCATCCGTTTTATACGCAGATCCCATCCACACTTGTTTTCTTGAGCCGATTAAATGCTTATATGACTTACCATTCACGTGATACATGCCATCAGAACCTTTTTGAATTCGTTTCATTTTAAAATAAAAGGATGTTAGATTAATTTGTTGAGTTTATATAATTATAAAACAAAATTATAATTATAGATAATTCGATAATTAAATAATTAACTCAAAATAAAATATCTAAATAATTAAAATTATTTGTTGCACTTTCCACCAAAATTTGTCTTATTTCCGTTAAATGCATTAATATTCAACGACAGTTTTGATGACGGCGTCTCTGAAAACTCCAAAGAAGAAGTTACAGCATTAGGTTGAGGAGGAAGCATTTTGTATTTTATTACTATACTATAGTCAAATAAAATATTTATATTCTATTTGACTTAATTCTATTAATTCTATTGGTTCTATTGGTTCTATTGGTTCTATTGGTTCTATTGGTTCTATTTTATTTATACGAGTGTGTTATCAGCACCCACTTATTAATTCAATTTCATTCTGCATTAGCTGATCGCGAACATATTCATCTCCTTCAGTCTGTTCTATCGCCTGGTGCCCGTCTATAACTGGATCACTTTCATTTTGTAGCATAATTTCTTCTTCAAATGCTTCAAGATTTTTATTTGGATCATCCTTTCCTTCCGCAATTCGTTTATTCCTAGCATCTCGTTCTCGCTCATCAAAGTCTCTATCATATTTACGATATCCGACTTGGGCTCCTACACTATATTCCCCAATGCGGAGTTTCAACATTGTTTTCTTAATTTGAAATGCATCGGTTTTAGTTGTAGTACTCGACATATAAAACGAATAACGCATGTCTTCTGTTTCTTTGCGACGAATACTTGCCATAACTTTACGCATGTCTGTCAACGTAATACAATTTGTAGTTTTCATTTTAATTACGTTTGTCATTACCGTTATTAACAATTCTCTCATTTTATCCGATGTTGATCTGCGAGACGCCATGAAATCAAACTCCTCATCATCAACCTCGTCTATCAATGATCTATCCATATTACCCAAGTCCGCAACACTTGCCTGAACCATCGATGCATTCATTCGAATGCTTCCCATTCCTCCTCCCGATACGGTACTATACAACTCGATTGTCTTATAAAACAAATAAATATACATTTGTTTCACCACCTCATATTTCAATTTACTTTGTTTTGAGCTTGTTGATACTGGTATATTCTGAATAAGTTGGATAATTAAATACGACATATTGATATAGTCACTTCCACTATTTATACGTCTCATTACACTTCGTATTTCAGGGCTATCTCTGAACGTTGCAAGTCCCGAATACTGGGTATCAATACACCTTGATATGTCATTGTTATGAGCAGTTCCAAACTTCCAGTGATTCGAAGTTACATAATGTTCTTTATCATTTCCTTTTTCAGATGTTAATAATAACCCAGGAACAGTTTGTAGCATATAACGAATAGAATTCTTTATAAATGTTATAAATCGAAGTCGCGCTTCATTTGAAGCGTTTTCCAAATACGACAATGCCTTTTTTTCAGTAGGGTCGTCACTATCATCGGTCATATCAAGTAGCCCAATAAATTTCATAATTTGTTCTGGGGCGGACTGCGTGCTGGAACGGTGTTTTGGTTGCGAATCTACTCCTTGTTTTGAACTAATAAATACGCGTATTGCATCTTTCGTTGACATACAGGATGCATTTAATTTTTCGATAATAGCGTCTTGTTTATCACCGGTGTCTTCATCGGTACTTAATATGTCATACAATAACTCCATCATGTCTTCGTCAAACAAATGTACTTCAGAAACCAGTTTCAACTCGTCTAAAACCGCTCTAAAACTGTCATAAACAGTAATGTCAGATTCACTAAGTCCGCGTCCTTCATTTCCGCTAGCACCTTCTCTTGAAATCGTGGTCGTTATTGTAGAAGGCGTTTCTAATATTGAGTTACGGTTTACTTCATTCATGACCCTTTCAAAATGTTCAGATATATTTGAATTTTTTGACTTTAGTTTTTCAATTTTATCAGCCGTATCACTTCGTGGATCATAGTTATCGGGAATTGTTATGGATGACTTCAGTTCAGCAATATTGGCTTCAATGTATGCGTTTGGATAATCCAATTTAAAAAAATGAATAAATCCGCGAAGCATTGTATCATCAGAGTACGTGTTTACACTATTACTACCAAGACGACTCGATAGCTTCAGATTATAAAATGGGTCTAATACCAAGTCCACTAAGTGAACCAATATTCCATCCAGCGTCAAAATATAGCTTTTACTCATATTCGAAACCTGTGTTATGTTATTACTCAACGACTCAATTTGGTCATTAAATTCGCGAATATTTTTATTTGCATTTGTTACAAAATAATCAAGTACGCTGCTTGAAAATGCCGGTTTAGATCTACTATCACTTTTGTTACGAAATGGTTTAACCATAGTTACATCATCGCAACATGAATTTTCTAGTGCAGGTCGATGGTCGGTAGTAAAAAGAACCAGCGATGTTTTTTCAGAAGATCCACTCTGTATCCACTCCTGAACCATTTTTTGTATATAAAATGAATAATGCATAATTTTAGATCGTAAAAGGTCAAGCTGTTCGTGTTGAACGTGACTACCATTTTTAATAGATCTGACAAACGATTCGAGAACTTCCTTCGCAATAGGTTGAGGTGGATGAACGATTCCTTTCAATGGCGCAAGCAGTGGTAAAAATTGGGTCCATTTTTTAACGCTAAGAAGTTGTTGTCTTCTTTCATTCGCATCCATCTCTTCTTTCATCTTTTGTTGTTGATAGTTTCGTTTAGCAGTTATAAGCATATCCAGATGACCATCTGTTTCATTTTTCAAAATAATATCAAGAATAGATCTAATGTTTGATACATACTGATCAACTTTCAGTCCAAGAACTGGAATCCAAATATCTTTTGACGAATCTTTTACTCCCATAGCAATACATGCAACATACTCGATGCAGCGATTGTCCCCATCTCCATCCAACGGATATCCACTAAATGTAACTTTGCAATTTCGAAATGTTTTAGATGGTCTTATATCTGGTATTGCAGTCTGAATAATTACTATAATATGTACCAACGTGGTCATTAAAAGTGATAGATCACAATATGATTCGTAAGATGGATACTTTTTTTTAGAAGCATTTTTTTCAGCATATTTCTTTTCTGAGTAAAAAATGTACCGTTTTAAATTTGTTACTGTATGAATAACACTAGTTATAATCATATCTCTCAGTCCATTTCTATCAGGTGAAATGCCTAGCCCTAGTTTTAAAATAGGAGTTACAACGTCATTTATTTTGTGTGCATCTTGATTACTAAATTTTTTATTAATATGTTGAATATACATCTGTTCTTTTAACCGGTCATCATCCGCCTGTACTCCAGATTTACTTCCATTCGAGCCTAATAAAATATCATCATCTTCCTCCATGCTAATTACTGAATTTGTTTTGATTTTAAAGCCTTGTTCGTCGACTCCTTCGTATGTACTAAATGCGGCTTCCATAATAGTGAGACCGCTTTTGCACTTCTTTCCATCCACCCAAAAGCCACCTTCAATTACGCCATAGTCCCTACAAATTCTATCCATTGTAGCAATATACGACTTTTCTCCAAACACATCGTTGCTTAGATATGCGTTTGCTTTATCCAACATCCAAACTGGCATGAGCTTTACTCCGCTGTCTTTACAGTACAACCACTCACATGATTCGCCATTCACAAGTTCTGCTTCGCCTGCTTTATCTCTCTGCCCCGAACTGGCAGTTTCATCCAGTTCTTCTAGTAATGCACCTGCACATGGTCGATTTGCTCTACGAGTGTATGTTTTGGCAAATGAAACAATTAATTCTTGCATCCGCGGAAATGATCCATTTCCAAGATATATGTTCAAAATATCTCGGTGTGGCGAAACTGCCAGTTCACCTATAGTAACATCCGCCGCTTCTTTTGATAACCTGGCGCGTTGCCCCATTTGATATTGTTTATTGTTTATACTTAGTTGTTTTGTACGCTGAATTAAAAGTTCAGACGCGAGACGATAATCGTAATATTCTTTTTTATCTGAAAACTCTTTTATGAATTGGTCATATTTTGATTCAATAGCTCCATCAAACTCGTGTGTTATTTTTGAAATAAGATCTGCTTTAGCCATAGATGTAACTACCGTGCTACTTTCGGCACTTATTCCCGTATTTGGAGACAAGCAATTATTTTTCATAACAATTTCACCTGGCAAAATATTTCCAAAAAAATCAGTATTTTCTGGAGTTACTGAAGACTGAATTGTATCGTCGAACTCCCACGTACGACCTGGACCGAGTTTATAGTATCTGTATTCAGTTGCCAACTGTTCAGCAACCTCGGCCTCCGGAACAGAAACATATGCATCTGGGTTCGTTACAGAATCGTCTCCAACTGCTTCCCCTGGAGCCTGTTCTGACAATTGAACCACTACTACCGCACGTTCCTTTGAATTTGGACGAATTATTCGCCTACCGCTCATCATCGAATCAACCTCGTGTGCACACTCAACTGCACTTAACTTTTGTTTTTTCTTCACTTGTTGCGTATGATGATACTTATCAATCAAAAATGCCTTGAATACGTCATCTGGCATTTTACGACGTTCCTTCTCGTATTTTCGTATGAATTCATAGTCGGTTGGATCATACGTTGCGTCATATGCAATTGGAACAAGATTACTTGTTTCATTGTCGCGATTCAATTCATCCATTGAATTGTAACGTTTTGCAAGAACAAACTTACCGTCTTTCACTTGTTTGGTTCCATTTTTTACTTCATTCGCTTCCTTTACGACCCCTGTTATTTTTTCAGCCTCAGCTACAAAATGGTCAATAACTCCACTTACATTCACTCCGTACAAGTTATCGGATGTAATATTCAGTTGTACAATCTCATTAAGTAAACACTTTCCGAAGTCTGCCATAAACGCTCGACTCAATAATTCAGAACTTGAAATAATTTTGTCGCCATCACCATGATCGCTGCTCTTTATCATCCACTCCTTGACTGGATACTTTGATATTACAGATGTGTCAAACACTGAAACACGTTTATCGTTTTTTTTAGACGAGTTCATAGTTTTGAGATCCTTCACTGCATTTGGATCCGTTAAAAGCAAATAGAGAGAATTTATCGTTGGCCCAGTTGCCTTTCCAAATCCTGGGTATGTCAATGATTCATACGCTTCATATTTACGTTTCATAATTTTTAACGTAGACTTGAAAATGCTAATGTGGTCTCTAATGAACGTGCTCATAGTCAAAAAAGTCTCATGCGTAATGTGTTCCGGTAAAATGAAAAAAGGTGCCAAATTTTTTATAAGTATATTAGGAGACAACGACATATAATACGGTTTAAAATACTCTATCATTTTATCTACAAAGTTTTCAGTTGTCGGAATAAAATTGTAAATGGACGTTTTATTGAATCGTTTTGAAATATATATCTCAGCATTCATTCTGTTTGCGAAACTCTCATGGTAAGGCTGCATAGCGGTGTCAACATCGATATCATCACTCGTTTGTTTAACATCGATTGTGTGTTGTTTAAACACCGACCCGCAACTGGGTGGTTTAAGTAAATTTCCAGTTACAGGAACAAATGGCGAAGCCAATGCCCACCAATTATGCACTAACGTTGTTGTCGGATCACTCGTTTCATTAACAATTCTTGCATTCGTTTTATCAGTAATTGAGGACGACAATGATTTCAAGTTACTGAATGCTGCAAATGGATACGGTCTCACCATAAAAGCAGATGGCATCTCCAAAATGTTATCATCTCCTATATATCTTACAGTGTTCAAACAGGTAGACCATGTTTTACTTTTATTGAATGCAGGAACTTGTAAACTCTTAACATCATCATACCTAGTTGAAAACCCTTGGAATGAACCACTTTTTGAAAGAGTACGATAACTACTTATTTGACTATCTAGTAATGCATACGGCGTCATGTTTGTTTTCATATTATTCAAATATGCTAAAAAACTAGACTTTCCAGTATAGTATTGTTCATATTCAGATTGGTCTCTACTAATACGAGTGGCCATATTGTTTATATCAGCATTCATATTTTCAAAGGCGGTTTCTTCCTTTTCATCCATGCAATAAATAACTCGTTTTTCGGAATATATTGGCATAAACCATTCGTTTGTAAAATTGTAGTCCAGTCCATTCAAACAAAGATTATTCGAATAAAGTGCATTTGCCATTGGTTTATACATATTTCCATACATGGGTTTACAAACGAGGTTACCTTGTTCGGTATGAATCGAATACGTCTCTCTTAGTTGAGTATATCGTTCAATCATTCGAACATACTCTTTGTTTTTCGACAAATGACGAATATTTGATGTCGGAGCAATATCAATAAGCGCTTCTAATAAGTCTCGTTGTTGTTCTTCTAAACTGTAATATCTGGACTCTTCTGAAATCTGAACCATCGTATCGTCGCCGTCACTTGTGCTTTCAAAAAAAGAAATTACTATTTTATCACCTTCGTCAAGTTGTTTACTTTGTTCAACCCGATTGTCATTTGAACCTGGGGGAGACCGTTGAAAATCTACATTTACTTTTTCAGAATATTCGCCTTCATCTTCCTGAGCATTGTCACCACTAGTGTCATTTACCGACAATTCTTCTTCAGCCGTATCTTTGTTTACTGGTTCATCTGACCCGGTCGGTCCTTTCGACGCGTCGTCTAAAAGTGATCTTGGTTTGTTACATATTTTGATATTTTTAATGTGCAACTCATCTGACAATCCTTTAAATTCAAAATCGATATAAATAAATGGATATTCTTGCTGACTTTTTGACGAATCGTATATCGAAACTCCTATACAATCGGTTTCATTTTCTAATGACTTTACTTCACCATAAACCATTAAAGTAACTCCATCTTTAGGAGTTTCATATTCTATCTCAATCCATTTTCCAGGAAGCAGTCCTCGTTGTCTTGCGTAACCCTGATCTTTTTTGTTTCGATACAACAATTCAATTGATTTTATTTGAAATTCTGAAGGAAAATGACCTTCCTGCAGTTCAACGTTAAGAAATTTAGGTTTAGTAGACGCATTTCCGGAATCTCTACCTTTATCTCGCATATCTTCTATCATTCGAATATTGCGTTCATCTATGTAATCGATAAAGTATATCTTATCATTCAATTGACTTTCCGATTTAAAGCGAATAATATCGCCTCTCATTAGTTCTACTATATTTCGACTTCGTCTACCTTTACCTTTACCTTTACGATACTCGGTTTGTTTTGATATGTCGGTCATGTTTGTTCCACTTGTTTTAAAGTCAAATAATATTACTATTAATACTAATTACTTATAAATATTTTATTTCAAGTTAAATAGAATTATATTTAATTTATAACTTTTAAACTTGAAATATGATTTTATTTTTATTTTGAGATTTCATCTGCATTCACTTTAACCTGATCCGTCTTTTTTTCAGTTTCATACAATTTAACGTGACGAGTACATAAAAACATTGCAGGAGTTGCATCGCCGAGTGCAGGAATATAATGAATGTTTATACACGTTTTACATTGGGTTTCTCGTTTTTTTATCGCAGAAACCGAAACGTGTTGACACCTAACACTTGACTTACTACAAAACTTTACTGGAGAATTAACTCCATTAACTCTCTTGTTATTTACTATGTAAGGTAATAAGGAATTTGCATGAACTGATCTGCAGTACGGGCACTTTATTTTATTTTTTTCAATTGGGGTATTATAAATATTTTTTACAAATGCAGGATTTGTTTTTTGATAAAGAGTTTCGGTATAAAGTGAAAAAAAATTAAATTTATGTCCACATGGAAGCTGGATATGACCATAGTCAAGGTCGCTGTTTGTTAGAAGACACTTTTCTTTTTCATTGAACGCGCATCCTACATCAGGTTGTGAAATTTGGTCAGTTACTGGTTCAAACAGTTCTTTATAGAAATCAATACCTCCTTCTATTTTGTATACCTGAGACCCTGTAATACAGTTATTAATTTGCGAGTTGTACATATATTTAAGTTAATATGATGAAATTATTTTAAAAAATAGCATAATACATAAATCAACACTATAGGTTTATATCAGTTACAAAATATTAATATTTTGCATATATATACGATACAGATATACACATATACGCGAACTAAATTACAAGTTATACTATGACCACGAAGGCTGTATGGGGTCCGTGTGTTTGGTATTTATTTCATACAGTAGCTCATCATATTAAAGAGGATCATCCGAAATTCGAAACCGCCAAAAATGAATTCATAGCTTTTTCATTTCGTATTGCAACCAACTTACCATGTCCGGAATGTTCACAGCACGCTACCGCATACGTAAGTAAAATAAATCCTCAAATGATAAAAACAAAACATGATTTGAAAATGCTATACATCAATTTTCATAATGCTGTAAACATCAGAAAAGGAAAGCCCATATTTACACTCGAGGAAGCAGATGCCAAGTACAAAAATGCAAATATAAAACTAATAATTGAATATTTTTTTCAAATTTACGGTAAAAAAACTATAAATATAAAACTAATGATAAATAATTTTCACAAAGATATACTGCTAAGTGAATTTAGAACATGGTCAGTTCAAAACATATCACTTCTTCTGTGATATATTAATATTCTCGATCATAGTGATGACCCGATCCCTTTCGCAGCCCTCCTCTAGGCAATACATCTTGTCTGTAAATTACACTTGCCTGTGCATAGTCGTGGTTCGGATGATTCGCTTGAATTCGATTGCGTTTTGTGTAAACGATCAACTCTGATTTTGGGCCCAAGTTGTCAAGTTCCTTGACTGCTTCTTTCAGTCGTCTAAGATCTCTTTTCGCGATTCGTTCTTCTCTGCTAACCGCCTGATAAGTTGAACCTGAAGTTGAAACTGCCATTATAATGTTCGTATTTGAGATGTACTTGTTTGAATACAGTCAACTGTTATTGAATACGAACAAATAATCAATTTTTTTTATTTTTGATTTAAATTGTCATTGTACTTACTATTATTACTATTATTATATCAGTCATAGAACATGTCCCAAAAAGATGCTCGTTTCATGCAGCTAGCATATGAATTCGGTTTTAGTTCATCCATTAACAGTCGTCATGGATGTGTTGCAGTTTTAAATGGAAAGGTCGTGTCATACGGTGTTAACAATCAAAGATGCTTTTCAAGCGACGGTCTTATAAAAGAAACCTGGTGTTGTCACGCAGAGGTTGACGCGATTCGAAAATTATGTTACTCAACCAAGCATATTATTCCTGACATCATGTCAGTTAATAAGCTTTCAGAATCCCAAACTGGACTTCGTCGTAAATGTAAAAGACTTTGTAAGTTACTTTCGAGAGTTACGCTTTATGTAGCGAGAGTTCCGGGTTATGAAGAAAATATACATACTCAAATCATGTCAAAAAGTTCAACTCCGTGTCTACACTGTTTGAAAATACTATGTTGTTTGGGTATAAAACAAGTCGCGTTTATAACAGAAAATAATGAATTCGTTAAGTGTAAACCAACTAACTTTAGCAATCAACACATTACGTCTGGATACAGATCTCTTTCAAAAAAAAACGGTATACCTTCTAGTACCGACAATAAATACGTAAAAATTTGTAAAGCATAAGTATTTGAATATTTGAACGATTAACCAACCCATATTTTTGATTTCATAAAAAAAACGACTTTTTTTATGACGATATAGATTTGTCGTTTTTTTTGTTCTATGGACTATTTTTTATCGTAACAAAAAAAAGCGACTTTTTATAGATTTTGTTATCTGTTACCGTTAAAACGCGCTCGCGTTCTATGCGTTCTAAAAAACATAGAACGCGAATCTCGAAATTACGATTTTTGACGATTTTCAAAAAAAGTGTAAAAAAGTGATTTTCCTAGAAAACGCTCTCATTTTCAAAAAAAAGTTTTTATATTTGTTACGATAAAAAAAATTTTTTTTTTCCAAAACTTTTTCGCGATTTCGAATTTTGGACATACTTTTTTATGTCCATTTTTTACTTTCGTGAAAAAAGTTTTGGAAATATGGATTTTTTGATTTTTTGATTTTTGTTTTGTCGATTCCGAATATTTAATTTTCGTAGTGATTCAAAATTTGTTTCTTGGAGCTTCACCTGCACCGCCCGGTGCACCTTTGTAACTTCCAAACTCATTTAATTCAATAACCCCCCAAAATCTAGTACCTCGCTGTTTGGACGTTTGAAGTTTTTGAGAATACTGCATATTGGTTGACATTCCAGATGCATTGTTACGTGCTATAATAGATGACTTATTATCTAAAAGTTTGCATATATACTTTGGTTTAGTACTATTTTTACTTTTTATTAAAGACTGACTAGCTCCAGGACCAACTGAAATAGTGGGACGAGCAGTTCCGGCTAATGTGTTTGCACAGTTTGACATTGGTTTTAACTACTGATAGTTGATACTTGATACTTTATAATATATATGACAAAAAAAATTGATTGTAGTTTATGTTTTACTGAAAAGACATAGATACATTGATACGTGATAACATAAGTAGGATACAATCAAAGATGACCAGTCAATTTGAATATGATGATGATACGGTTTACTCCGTTGTTCCTCCTGGAGACAATGACTACTCCGTCATACACGACGAGCCCCATTCCACAGTTGTAGTCGAATCTAATCGTCCCGACACTTCTGTAAAGGCGTGCAAAAATGTGCGCGTGGTATTCATCCATGACCTAAGTGGTTCGATGGAGACCAATATTCACATGATGGTTACTGGAACAAACGAGTTTGTCCAGGATTTGCAAGCTCGCTACAAGGCGCCGTGTAACTACAATGCAGAGTTTCTACTCATTACATTCGCAGGAGATCGAATCAGCGTCGGAGAATGGAGAAATGTAAACGAAATTGAACCGTATACTCGAGCAAACTTCCGATGTGAAGGGTCGACTCCACTTTGGGACGCATGCGATGTCGCGCTTGAAAAAGTCACCGCGGAGTGCAACGGAATTGTTACAGCTATTTACACATTTACAGATGGAGACGACAACAATTCGAGGAACGCTACTCGACCCACCATTCGAAACAAAATCGCAGCTCTCGACAAAACGGTACATACCATGCTGTTTATCGGATCTGATCCAATGTCAGCCTCTGAAAACGCTGAACATATCGGATGTGATCGGGTTCACTCTCTGAACCATGATACGCACAGTACACCATATGCTATGCGCGCATGTACAAACACAATCGCCAGATGTGTTACTGGTGAAACCCAGACACCCGAGTTCAATCAAAGCGACATACACATGTCAGAAGGAGGGAATAGTTATTAAATTCTACAACTCAGGTAGGTATAGGTAGATAGATCGTCATAGTGGTAAAATATGAAACAACCGTAACGATAAATAAATAAATACGCATTTTTTTTGTATTTTAAATATATACCGAACATAAAGAACGTAGTAAAAAGAAAAATTGTAGATGTCAGTAAACTATTCACTTACAACTGTTACTGCAACTTCAGTTAAAAATACATCCGAAACTACACCGTACAGTATAACTGGAAATTTCAGTACAAATCGTTCTGACATAATTCGTATAAAAAGATGGACGCTTACAAAAAACACAGATGGTGTTGGCACCGCAAACTTTGTACCTATTCCGGAAAATAATAGCATTTCGCTTCATTTCAATATAAGAGAAACTACAACCGTTATAAACTCCAACTCTGGTGGATGGGGGTCTGAAATATTTGTTCATGACATTCACAATTTACCAAACCCTTCAACCATAACTATATCTTTTCATGTAATTGATGGATGGAAAATTGAGTATGTTGTAAGCGGTGTTCAAAAAATTGTAACCCTTCCAAATCGGTTAAATGTTACATCAGTTGATAAAATCAACGACTCTCCGGTCATTCAATGGAACCCTACAAATATGATGTCGATAACTACTCCCTCTATATTAGAAAAAAACGTCACGTTAGTTTATTCTGTACCCGCAAATAGTTACTGTACAATAACAAATAGTGGAACGGTCACTCCTATTGGATCGTCTCAGTCTACTGGCAATGCAGTAACAGTAACAGCAACACTATCCGGAGAAGGTATCTCAAGTGCATTAACTGCAACGCATATTATTCGTTTTTTGAAAACTCCAGTGTATACTGGCGGATTATCGACTGGTGAATTGTTCTACAACAATATTGGAAGTATATACACGCCATCGGCTCCGACCACATCGTCGTTTGCTCCAAACTTGGTATCTCCTTCTTATACATACAGTATTTCATATTTAAGCAACCAGATATATGCCGAAACATATATACCGGTTGCTACAATTAATAACAGTTCTTTACCTGCGTCTACTATTGCTGGTACGGGAATGTGTTATTATACAGTCACCGTTCCTGCAAATGTAAGCGCGTTTCTTGATACTGTAACTGCAAATTTTCATTTGTTGACAGTTCGTCCTGGTTATATTATTGGCCCCAATGTGGATTTGACCGATGCGGTGATTCAAAACTATGACCTGAACAACATAAATTTTTCCAGTTGCAATCTTAAAAACGCGAAGATTATTAACTGTCTATTGGCCAATACCAATTTTACAAATGCTGTTTTTACAAATGCTACTTTTACATACAATACGATACTATCTACAACTATTTTTAATGGCGCAGATTTTACAGGATTAATAAGTAGTGATAATAGTGGTAACACAACGAACATATCATCATCGTGGGAAATTAAAGGAGGAAAGATAGTTGCAAGTGGAAGTGTATTCTTTTCATTGGCGTTTGTATTAGAAAATCCATCAACTACACTTCCAACCAATACTGGACTATCTACTGTATCACCGCATCCTTACATTGGAGATGGTCATTACTCGATAGTAAACGATTCATTGACTATTAATGGCAGAATCGAAACGGCAAATGCTGCAAATATGGCAGCAAACAATATTATATTTAAAAATTCTGACCGCTATGATATAGCTGAAACTTCAGCAATATTAGGATCATACCATCTTTTTCAAGTTATATATAAAAGTAGCGAAAGCAAATTTTACGTACGAAGAATAAATACATCAACAAATGAAATTACTGCCATAACAAATAGTACCACTAACTTAGTAGTATCATACAATATTACAACACCTTTACCTAGCGGACACTATGTAAGAGGTTCGTATTTATTTGGATCAAACATGGTATTGTCATCTTTTGATAATACAATCAATCCTAAACCTGATTTATCTAACATAGAGTTTAATTCAATTACTTTTTTAAATACAGGAGGAGATAGCGGAACTTATTCAACTAGTACTAACGATAATACTACTACTATTAAAGGGTGGATCCTATCTGGAACAAAATTTATTAATGGAATTTTCCAGGGAATATGTTTTTCAGACTGTAACTGCAGTGCTACCGATTTTTCAGGGTCAAATTTGAATAACGCGTCATTCAAAATAACATATACGAGCAAAAATGTAGCATTGTCAAATATAGCCACTTTACAAAATGCCAAGTTTACAAACTGTAAAATAGACAATCTTACCATTATAGGATATGACGATGACCCTGGTACACCATTGAACCAGATGAATGTAAGCGACTTAGACTTCAGCGGAGCCCAAGTAACATACATTACGACGTATTTTTTAAATAGAACCGGGAACGGACCAAAAAATATGCTATCGAGTGCAATAGGAAGGGATTCGAAGAAATATGGGTATAGTATGGTGGTTGACAGCTTGATTGGTCGGTTTTTAGCCGGACCGGGAACTTGTTTAAAAGGGCTTACCCTTGGTAATGCCAATTTCTCTGGAACGAACTTGTCAAATATTGACATTTCAGGTACAAATCTGGCCTCTGCATCGCTTTATGGGGTTT
>Ga0194133_10003511_pt1 | contig 22159 bp, 20 predicted proteins | sample TA2KigOf40mmetaG_FD_155448 | JGI IMG/M metagenome (GOLD analysis project Ga0194133, IMG submission 155448) | Freshwater microbial communities from Lake Tanganyika, Tanzania - TA2015055 Kigoma Offshore 40m | ecosystem: Environmental > Aquatic > Freshwater > Lake | place: Tanzania: Lake...
CGAGTCAACGCGTAGAGATACGCGAACGCGCCTATAGATAGTCAGCAAACACTACCGCTCCGCATACCACATGCGGGGCGGTTTTGTCAAATTTGAGCGTGTTTTTACTGGGGCAGGGGGCGACCTCTGCCCCTTTTTTTGTGTCCGCGCTGTATCGAACCCCAGGGTTTTTTAACTGCCCCCCCACCCCCACCCCCCCTATCAGCTAAAATATTTTCACCAGAAAACCCACTCTGACCAGCACTTTTATATAACCAAGAAAAAAAGTTTTATTTTGCTCTTGAAACACGCCCATGCTCTAGTCCCCTATATAAGTGTAACGGCTGAGTTCCACGAAGCCGTAGAAGGCAGGCTTTTGCCTGCCTAACCTTGGTAAAAAAATAAAGTGGGGATACCTCTGTCTATCCCCCTGTAGACCCCTACAGGTACTGGAGATGACTTGGAAAGAAATTTAACCCCTGAAGAAGCCAGGAAAGAACTAATCGATTTGGTGCGCCAAGGGCGCACCATTACCGATGCCTTAAAAGTTATTGGTAGAAGTCGTTCTTGGTATGACACCCAACGGCGCGAAGCCGAGGGCTTCGCTGCATATATAGACAATGCTCGGTTAAGAACCTCTGACTTGGCTGGCGAAGCTCGCTCTGGTCTAAAAGACTTCGCGAGCTTCTCTGAGGCTTACTTGGCTACTAAAGTTTGGGACCATATGCTCAACGTGGTTGACATGTTGGAAGGCAAAGAACCCCGCTGGTTACATCCAGCAATGACTTATGAGAAGGGGTCGGCGGGATTATCCCGCCTCTTGGTAAATATCCCTCCTAACCACGCCAAGACCATGACAATCACCATAAACTACGTGACTTACCGCGTAGTTCAAAACCCAAACATAAACGTAATCTTAATTTCTAAAACTCAAGAGCAAGCTAAAAAATTTCTCTACGGTATTAAACAAAGATTGACCCATCCACGTTATGCTGACCTACAAGCTGGGTTTGGTCCTAACGATGGGTATAAAGCAACCTCCGACCAATGGTCGGCAAACAAGATTTACTTAGGCGCAGATATCCGCGAGTCGGATTCTAAAGACCCAACAATTGAAGCAATTGGTATGGGTGGGCAAATCTACGGTGCTCGCGCTGACTTAATCGTACTTGATGACGTTGTTACGCTTTCCAACTCAGCGGAATGGGCTAAACAACAAGAATGGATTCGCCAAGAAGTTGCCAGCCGTCTTCCACCAGGCGGAGGGCAGCTTCTTGTCGTTGGAACCAGAGTTTCTGCAGTAGACCTATATAAAGAATTACGCAACCCGCAGCATTACACGGACGGAATCGTACCGTGGTCCTATTTGTCCATGCCTGCCGTATTGGAATACGCAGACAATCCAGAGGATTGGAAAACTCTCTGGGGAAAGTCAGAACAACCTCTTATTGAAAATGATATTCCAGATGAGAATGGTTACTTTGACCGATGGACAGGACCGCGTCTAACAGCGGTCCGTAACGAGGCTGGTCCATCCAAATGGAGTTTGGTCTACCAGAATCTCGATATCGCAGAGAATGCAATCTTCGACCCGATGTGCGTTAGAGGCGCAGTTAATGGAATGAGAAAATCGGGTGCGCTGGTTGCAGGCGCTGCTGGTCACCCTGATAACTCGCAAAACTTTTACCGAATCATTGGTATTGACCCTGCTATGTCTGGTGACACCGCAGCAGTTGCCTACGCGGTTGACCGCAGAACACAAAAGCGCTATGTCATGGACGTTTACGTCATGAGCAGCCCCACACCTGCAGCAATCAGAACTCTGATTCGAGAATGGACCGATGCCTACAAACCACATACGGTCATTGTTGAGTCGAATGCTTTTCAGCTTTTCTTGACAAAGGATGAGGAGATTAGAAACTTCTTGTCTACTCGCGGTATCAACTACCGCCCACACTACACAGGTAACAATAAGCAAGACCCAGAGTTTGGTGTAGCTTCTCTGGCTCCGTTGTTTGGAACTATCATTAAACGTGATGGTAATAATAATAACTTAAAGCATGCTGGTGACCATATGATTGAGTTGCCAGACTCTTCACGTAATGAACATGTAAAAAAATTAATAGAACAACTGGTTGTTTGGCAACCAGGGGTGCAGGGTAAGAAACTCAAGATGGATGCTGTAATGGCACTATGGTTCTGCGAAATCGTAGCCCGCGATGTATTGCTTACCACTTCGAACGTACCCAATTTTATGAAAAATCAATTTACGCCTTCTAAGGCGATTGAGGATAGATACATCATTAACTTAGATGACTTAGCTGCAGCGCAGCGAATAGTGAGATTGTAATAATGAAAGAACTTGTACACGCCTATGAGCAGATAAAAACTCGTAATGCTGAACGCGACAAACGTATGCGTGAAGTTGCCATGGTCCGAGCAGGTAATGCTGACCAAGTATTTCGTGGTTTATTCCCAGAGGGAAACTGGTCTAAGCCTATTATTGCCAACCTTATTGACGTGGTTGCTCGCGATGTCTCTGAGCAGGCAGGTGTATTACCTACCATAACAGCTGCTGGAGATTCGTCCCTTGACGATAACCAGCGTACCAAGGCTGACAAAAGAACAAAAATTGCAAACTATTATGTTGCATCTTCGCGTCTTGGAACAGAGCTACTGCGTGGCGCAGACCAGTTAGGAACCTATGGATTTTGTGTATTTAGGGTTGAGCCTAACTTCAAGGAAAAAAGACCGCATATCCATGTCGAAAACTCCATGGGTGCGTATTACGACACGGACAGATTCGGGGAAGTAACTGTCTACTGCCGTTCATATTATCGCAAAGCTGGTGATTTAGCAGCCAAGTTCCCTGAGGTTGCAGATAAAATTTTACAGACCAGTGCGTTTGGACAAAGAGCAAATGAGAACGAATTGCTTGAGGTTGTCCGATGGGTGGATAAGAACCGTAATGTAATGTTTATACCAAGTCGCGGAGGTGTAGTACTTGCCCAAAGCCAAAACAAGATTGGTCGAGTCCCAGTTACGGTTGCTCAACGCCCTTCGCTTGATGGTGAAATCCGAGGGACATTCGACGATGTTTTGCCAGTGTATGCAGCAAAAGCGCGTCTTGCTTTGCTCACTATGGAGGCTGTTCAAAAGTCTGTTGAAGCTCCTCTTGCTCTTCCCACTGATGTTACTCAGCTATCCGTTGGTCCTGATTCGGTCATTCGTTCGAACAGTCCTGAGAAAATACGTCGCATAAACTTAGATGTACCGCAATATGCCTTTGCCGAAAACAACATTCTTGCAGATGAGTTAAAGCTAGGAACCAGGTTTCCACAAGCACGTGCAGGTCAGGCAGAAGGTTCTATTGTTACTGGTCAAGGCGTTAAGGCGCTTATGGCTGGATTCGATTCACAAATCAAAGTTATTCAATCTATCCTTGGCGAAGCAATCGGTGAAGCAATCTCAATTGCGTTTGCAACCGATGAAGCATTTTTTGCTAACACGGTTAGTGAAGTATCTGCAACAGCCAATGGTGTTCCATATAAATTAAAATATAAACCGTCAAACGACATTAACGGTAACCATGGCGTAACCGTTGAATATGGATTGATGGCAGGACTTGACCCTAACCGCGCACTAGTTTGGGGTCTACAAGCACGAGGCGACAAGCTAATCTCACGAGGAATGCTACGTCGCAATTTACCAATTTCGCTCAATGCTGGAGAAGAAGAGCGAGCAATTGACATTGAAGAGATGCGTGACAGTCTAAAGACTTCTATTGCATCCCTTGCTCAAGCAATACCCATGATGGTAACGCAAGGACAAGACCCAATGGATGTTGTTGAAAAAATGGCAATAGTTATAGAAGAACGTAAAAAGGGAACAGCGCTTGAAGATGCTGTAGCTAAAGCGTTTAAGCCAGAACCAGCAGAAGAAGAAACCCCTGAACTGCCAGATATGGCACAACCAGGAGAACCTATGGGCGGTGGCGAACTACCACAAGCACCACAAGGTAGACCAGCAATGCAAGAACTGTTAGCAGGTCTAACTGGTTCAGGCAATCCTGTTCTAGCAGGACGAGTAACTCGACAAATCCCAGCATAATAAGGAGAAAAAATGATTGGAAGACAAGGTAAAGCAGCAAAGGCTCCTGTTCACCCAGGTCACGCAGGCAAGAAGTCTGGTGGTAAAGGTGTAGGACTCGGACAAGTTGCAAAAGCCCCAACACCTAAAGGTATCAAGGGCAACAATAACAAGCTTAAGTAAGGAAAATCATGGCGAAGAAGACACCAAAGAAGTTTCGCCAGGCTAGAAAAGACGCTAAAGCAGAAGCTAAAAAAGCTTTTCCTGGTAAAAGAAAAGCCGTTGTCAAAGACAGAACCGTAAAGTATTCTGCAGAAGACAAAAAGATTCTTCGGGAAATCCAGCAAGAAGCTAAACGCGGTTATATAACCACGGATACTGGCGAGCGTGTATATTCAAAACCTACCGAAACCGCACAAGAACGTATTGCACGTGACCGTGCTGCAGCAAAAGCTGAGGCTTTACGTAAATATCCCCTAGATGATGATAAAAAGCCAAAGAAGAAACCTGCTAAGAAGGCTAAGTTAAATGCTTCTGCTGCAGAAAAGAAGGCTGCTGCTCAAGGTAAAGCTGCTGCTGCAAAAAATAAACCTCAGGTTAAAAAAGCAGTTGCAGAAGCTAAAGCAAAGAAGTATCCAAACGCTAAGCCAATTGGAACTATCTCATTTAAAGATGGCAAGATGAGTTTCAAACCAGCTGAAGGATTTAAGAAGGGTGAGAAGTTAGCACCAACTAAATCTGGAATGACTCGTGCAGAAAAGTCTGCTGCTAATAAAGCAGCTTGGGCAAAGATGTCTCCAGCAGAACGCAAGAACTGGAAAGCTACTAGACCAGGCGCTAATCCCACAGCAGCAACTCCAAAAACTGCACCTGTGCAAAGTGTTACAAACGTACAGCCAGAAAAAGCAGGTAAAGGAACCACAAAGCCAAGGTTTGTACAAAAGAAAACTAAGGCTGGTGTTGCTAAAACAACCACTGCTGCACCTAAAACTGGTGGCACTGTAGCGGTTCGTCCAAAAGGAACTGTAGTTACAACAGGTTCAAAGCCCAAGCCAAAGGCAGTAGCTGCTGGCGCAGCAAAGAAAACCAGTAAGTTAGCTAAGTTTGGCAGAAGGTTTGCCGTTGGTGCTGCAGCAGCTGCATTAGGCGCTGAAGCCGTATCTATTGCTAAAGGTTCTGTAACTAAGGATATGAAAGAAATCAATCGCCTAGAAGAAAAATTAGCAAAGCTTCAAGGAAAGAAATCTGCAAACGCAACAGTTGGCGGTCGATTTAATTCAAGCAGAAAGTTGATGCAATCTAATCTATCCAATCTTGCTGACCTTGCAACTTTCGGTGCTGTTGGTAAGACACGTCGCGAACGTATGGATGAGCTTAATAAATTAATTAGGCGGGAGAAGAAAAAGACTAAAACCACTTCGGGTTCCGCGTTTGGTAGCAGTTCTGCTGCAGAACGTGGACGTACCGCAGTGCGAGCAGGAAGAGATAGAACAAAATCTGCCTCTAGCGGTTCATCTGATTCTAAGCCAAGCGGTGTTTACGTAGTCAAAAGAGGTGATACGCTTTCAGGTATTGCTAAAGCTGCAGGTGTTTCCCTTGCTGACGTACGTGCAGCAAATAAGAAATTTGCTAAGAATCCTAAATACAAGCAAGGTAGCATGATTTGGGCAGGAACAACCGTAAAAATTCCTAAAAAGAAATAGGTTAATAAATGTCAACGATGCAGCCAGCAGGTCCTGGTCCATACACAAAACGCACAGACCGCCAAGGCGCAAAGCGCCTTCCCAATGCTGCCTATGGCGAGCAAAAGGAATTTCAGAATCAACAGATGTCGGCTCCTATGGCAAAAAGCGGTGGAGCTAGACCAAGTATGAACGACCTGATGGCTAACATCGTTCCATTTAATGCACCAACACAAAGACCAGACGAGCTAGTTACTGCTGGAGTAGATGATACTCCAGGTCCAGGTAGTGAAATATTAGGGCTTAATAAATCACAAGCTGATGCACAGTTAGAAGACTTAGGGAAACTAGGTAAATACTTACCACTAATGGTGCAATTTGCAGATTCACCACAATCTTCGGGAACAATGAAAGCTTTTGTTAAATACTTACGGAGTCAGCAAGAATGAAAATATTCAGGAAATTCGAAGAGAATCTTGAATACCTTGGATTTGACATGGCTCCGCTGGCATGGGATTTGGCGCGTTTTCCGTTTGATTCTGACGATGACCGATACGCAATGCTAGAGGAATTGACGGCGAAAGAGGAGGCTATCCCAAGTGAGTCTATGGACTGATTCGGGTTTGTATAGAGAAAATAAACCACAACCTCCGTCATCTAAGGTAGACAAGTTTAAGAAACAACAATTTGATGATACCAAAGTCGGTAAAATAGAAGAAGCAATAATCCCTAAAGTTGCTAGCGCTATTGAATCGGGTAAAAAGGGCAGGTTTGGTTGGTTCGTAAATCCTGCAATGCAACTTGTTGAAGGTCTTAGTGAACGTGTAATACAACCGCTAACCCAGGGAATATCCACAGCATTGCTTACACCACAGGCAATGATGGCTGGTAAAGGTAACCCTATACAAAGTTTTCGTTTTGCCAAAGAACAATCTAAAAAAATTTCCTACGGCGCAGCTTTTGCAACTACCGTAGGTCAACTTGTCAGCCCTGTCTTGCCAGACAAAATTACTCCAACTTTCATGGATGACAATTTTGATATCTTTAATGATAAGCAACGCGACAGAGCGTTTCGCGATGAGTGGATTGGTATATTTGCATCTGGAGCAAGCGATATTGCAGGTGCAGTTCTTGGAACCAAAGGTGCTGGTAGCGCAGTAAGAGCGGGAGCTCGCAAAACCATAGGCTCAAAAAAGATTGTCACCACCGAGGATATGAATAAGTTCAAGTCTGAACTTGAAGATGCTGTATCTCAGCAAGCTTTACCAGTCGAGCAAAGAACTAGAACTGGTCTTACCATTCTTCTTGATGATTTGGTTGCAGAAAAAGATTTGTCTAAGTTATCTGCCAACCCATTTATATCGGAATCTAATAATCCTTACAGGACAGCAACCATAGTTTCTAGGTTAGATAACCATAGAGATGTAGCCGATTATCTCATGGCAGAACGTGGAGATAACGCAGCATTCTTAAGATTTATGGAAAGCAATCCACTTAAAGCTGACCATTTGGATAACTATGGAATTGTATTAACAAAACCTATTTCAGATTTTGCAGATGTTGGATTAGATGAATTAAGTCCAAAGCTAACCCAACGGTATCAAAAAGTAATTGATGCTAAAAAAGCAACCGATAGGGATTTTGCTGATGCGTTAGAAAACATGTTGACCAGTAAGCAGGTTGCAGATTACCGTCCTGGTAAATATGCTGCTTTGGAAAATTTAGATTTAACTAGAAGAAAAATAGCTAATCAAGCACAGTATGGCGATTTAAAATTATTTGGGGCAGAAGGTAATAACGCCTGGAAAGTTTCAGTATATCAATCAGAACCGTATGACCGAATGATTCGCTTTATTTCCTGGATGGGTTCTGGAAGACCTCAGGGTCATATTAATATTTCTAACCCGCGTAAATTTGAAGCAGCAGCTGATTTAAGGTCTGACCTAAATCGCATTATGTTTCTTAAAGGGGCAGAAGGGGTAGCATATAAACGCAAAGCTGTAGATAGGTTTCTAAGAGCCCAAGATAATACAACTCGTGCAATAGTATTAACAGAGATTGAACAAGAAGTGTTAGAGATGATGGCTAAACGTTATGGCGTAACAGATTTACAAGATGTTCGCACCATGGAACAAGCCATTACAGAAATGAAAAGTTGGCATTTAGAAAAGTCTAGCAAGCGTCAAGATATGAAATCTTACGCTGCTAAACATGGTTACATTCCAGAAGATGGAGTCGTAAACGTGCAAAATTGGTTATCTCCGACAACCGAAGCAAACACCTTGCCAATATTAGATTTTCGTAAATTAGAGCAAGATGTCATTATTCATTTAAAAGGCACACCAAAGGTTTCACCTAAGGATGTAACAAGAGCTAACATTGCAAAAACTGGAATTACGCTTGGTGAATTTTTTGATATTGCAAACATGGCGTTTAGTAATTTAAATCTTATTCGCCTTGCCTACATTCCTAAAAACTCAATGGTTGACCCAATTGCTCGCGCAAGTATGGCTCTTGAATCTACGGAAATTGTTCGTAACGCTTTACCTGGAATCAGTAACTTTTTATATAATAGCTCACTTAGAGTAGAGAAATTAAAAAAATTTATTCCAGGTAGCCCTAAGTACAAAGCTCGTAAAATAGCAAAAGAAGCTAAATTTAATATTGCAAAGTTTCGTTCAGATATAGAACCTAAGGTTGTAATTTGGGAAAACGCACAGAAGGCAGCCAACGATGCAGATAAGGTTTTAACCAAAGCTGCTAGTACTCGTGACCGACTAGCTGCCAGAGCAGCTCGCAGCAATGACCCAGACGTACATGCTGCAGCTCAAGCAGCTCAAGATAATTACTATAAAGCTGTTTCTGCATATAACCAGGCACAAAACGCACTTACTAAATCTGCTGATGAAATGCACGGTTACGCCAAACTTATTGAATCAGAAAGAAAAAGAATTACGCCATTTGTTTTTGGTGAAGGTGAGTTAAGAAAAACTAAAACCCTTGGCATGGAGGAAGAAACAATAGTTAGTGCCAGCGGAAAGAAATATACGATTGCTGGATTAGCAGACCCTAATATTCGTGGCGTTAGCCCTTACATGGATGAAGTTGACAGTAGCATTAATTTTTACGCAGCATCTTTGCAATCAGAGATTAGCCGTAGGCTTAAATATGAAGGTTCAAAATTTGTAAAAATTTATCGAAACGAAGGTAAGCCATACTGGAATGGTTTGTCGCATTTAGCTAATAGGCAGATTCGTCAAGAACTAGACCTACCTTTAGGAATGATATTTAGAGGCGATAGCAAGATTGATGTTTTAGATTGGTTGTATGGTCCTAACGGTGCTAATTATCGAATCCGTATGGAAAAACTTTACGGCAGACCAATGACGCGAGATGACTTTGGTGCTTGGTTTGATGAAACCCAAGATACTCTTATGAGATATTTTCCAGACGAAAAACTTAGAGCTACTATATTAACTCGAAATGTCAGTCCTAAAGAGGTAGAAGCCTCTTTGATGGGTAGGTTAGATTTACCTGAATCTATTGACGGACCCAATATAAACCTCAATGAATTAAATCGTCTTGAAAGAGGTTATGCACGGTTTGGCGCAGTTATTGATACAGCCTGGAAGGTGTTAGCCCATACTGAAAATAGAATGGCTCGTAATCCATTATTTTTAATTTATACTCGTCAAGAACTTAAAGCTTTAATTAATTCAGCTGAGCGTGCTGGACGCAAATTAGATGATGCTGTTATAAATCAGGAACTGCGCGACATTGCTTATCGCAACGCCCTGGCTCGTGTAGAACGTACGCTTTACTCTTCGCGTCGACTGACCAACGGTATGTATTTGGCGCGTTATGCCATGAGTTTCCCATTAGCATTTTTCAATAGTCAATTAGTTGCAATGCGATTAATTGCCCGCAACCCAATGAATGCTTATTGGTATAGCAGTGTGCAGACAGCGCTAGATGATTTCCAAGCGTATGAAGACCGCGATGGTAATACCTATAAAAGCATCAGTGATGTTCCTAAAGGAACATCAGTAACTGTTAAGTTTCCGTTACACGGAAAAATACCTAGCTGGGCTAGCGATTCTTTAAAACCATATACCGATGTCCGCGGTGGCGGTGTTAGAGTAAATCCAAAACAATTAGAGTTTATGATTGCGGACCCATCTGTTTCATGGTTTGGTGGCGTAACAATATCTCAATTAATTAAAAATGGTTTTGGTATAGGACCTTGGAAAGTATATGGTGAGGATATAGCCAAGGCTATGCGTAACTCAGTTGGCGATGATATATATGAATCAAGCATACTGTTTGGTGGTTATCCAATTGAGGGCGAAAACAGTATAGATACAGCACTTAATGTCATATTTCCAGGATATGGAAAATCAATTGTCGATGGATTTAGTTTGATGTTTAGTGGTGGCTCAAACGGTTCAGAACGAGCATTGGATGAAATTGTAAACCAATATAAGGTTGCTTACGCAGAATGGGACAGAAATGGTCGTTCTGGTAATCCGCCAACGCCAGAGCAGGCAGCTAAATCAGCTGGCGCAATGATGTTTATTCGCGCTGTAGTTCAATTTAACTCACCTCTTTCTGTTGGGTTTGACCCTGTCACTCGCGCTGCCACGACCTATTATGCAGATTTGGTAGAGGAATTTAAAGGCGATTACGACATGGCTCAAAAAATTATGATTGAGCAATGGGGTGTAGATTCCTTAGCCTTAATTGGCTCAAGTAAACGCAACAACGCAGGTCTTGCAGCTACCAATAGCGATATAAAAATTATTCGTAATTTTGAAGGATTGCTTTCTGATATGGGTAGGTATGGGACAAAGTATGCAGGAATGCTTTCCTCAGGGTATGACAACGACTTAACCACCAATTCTAAATATTCTGCAGAAGTTGCAGCAATTTATAAAAGATTAAATTTTCCTGGCACGGTAGATTTACCAATAACCCAAAGAAAAAATATTTCTGGATTAGGTGGAATTAGAGAAGAGGTAGAGGCTCGACGCGGTTGGGCTGAATACCAAAAAGCTCAAGAGTGGCGAGATGCAATGATGTATCAATACGGCATCCGTTCAACCCAAGAAGTAATGTACGAACGTAGTGGAATCAAAGAATACTACGACAACATGGTTGATGATATTGCTAATCAGTTTCCAGGCTGGACCCAGGCTTATAATGACAACCGTGAAGATTATTGGCGCGGGCTTATTCCAACAGTTGAGAAGATTTCAAACGACACCAAATGGCGCAGTCATGCTTATAAAAACGGCGACAAGTGGGAAGAGATTGCTTACTGGCTAGAACAAGCTAAGAATTTTAAACGGTTATATAGCCAGACAGCCAACACAGATGACCGCAAGCTTCGCCTTAAGACAGAGTTTGCACAGTTTCATTACGACTATCTACAGACGGCATCAGATGATTTTGCTGCTTTTGCTTATAGATGGTTAAACAACATGCCCGAATTAAACGAAGAGTTAGCGGTGAGAGAATAATGACTGAAACTTACAATCAAATGCGTGAAAGACAAATTAGAGATTCCAAAGACAAACCTTCATTTACTGGACGTACTCCACCTGTTTTACTTCCTGGAATTAGTGGTGGCGCACAGGCAAGCGAAGCTTATGGTTGGTTTAGATTAGTTGCTGCTAAAGCACCAAAAGGAACCCCAGCTCGCAAAGCTTACGATATGTTTGTTCAACGTCTTCAAGTTTTAGGTATTCCTAAATCTAAATGGAATAGCGTGTGGAAAGATGCAGTCGATTGGACCCAGACCCCAGGGTCTGGTTCTACTGGTGACCCATCTGGTTATCTTGGAGTGCTTGACGTATCTGATTACGCGTCTGAATCCAAAAAGAAATACGGAACAACAAAATCTAAAACTAGTGTAGTTACAAAATATTCTCCATCAAGCGCTAGCGCTGACATAAACAAGTTTATGGAGAGTGAAGTAGGAAGAACTGCCACCAAGGAAGAGATTGACCTTTACTTAGCTGGTGTTAATAAGCAAGCTGCGGGCAGCCCTGCTATTACAAAACGAACAGATACCACCAAGCCTGGTAGCGGTAAAGGAGCTAACGCAATCCTTGGCTCTACAACCAGCAAGGTCAGCCAAACTACTGGGTTTGACCCAACTATTTATGCACAAAACTTTGCTCGTAGCCGTCCAGATTTTGCTGAGTCATTTGCTACTAAAGCAGTATTAGGAATTATACAAAGTGTACTTCGCGACCCTAACGCAATAGGTCAGGTGGTTGAGTAATGGCAGAGAAAAGACCTAAAGGTGCATTGCCAAAGAGAAAGCCTAAGCTTTCTGGCGGAAACACCGTTCCCGCGTCAAGTAGACCGTTTGGTGGTAACTCTGCAACAAACAGGGTTATATCTAAAAGTAAAAGCAAAGCTTCAACTAAAGTCAAAAGACCTAAAGGTGCATTGCCAAAAGGTGGGGGTAAAGCTGCAGCAGGCAGTAAATTAGTTAACCCACCTAAAACACCTAGAACACCTCTTCGTAGGATTGAACGTAAACCTAAGCCTAAGCCTAAACCTAAACCGCAAGTAATTGCAGAAACTAAGATTACTAGCCCAGGAGAGTTTAGGCAGTTTGAGGAATCGGATAGGGAAGAATCTAGTTTGTTTAATTCAGCTGATTCATCTTCTGTTTATCCAACGACTAAAGACACTTTATCAATGGAACAATTGATGAAGCAGTTTGGTATTGCTGCTGCAGTGTTAGCTAACAATCCAAGCTTAGTTGAGGCGTTGAACAGAATCCTTGGTAAAGACGGTCAACCTATGATTACCGACCCCGCTTTACAGGAAGCAATTATCAAAGGAACCAGTTGGTATCGCGACCAAACAGATACTCAACGAACATATGATTATTACAGAGCAACCAACCCTGGGCAATTTGCTGCAGATTTGCAACTAAATGCAAGTAAAATTGTCAAACAATTTGCATCTTTAGGTTTGTCTATCACGGCGCAAGATGCTATTGATTATGCCAACAATGCCATGAAACAAGTAATTATTAAGGACGGCAAAGTTGTCAGGTTCGACCAAGACTATCTAAACAAGTTAATGTCCGACTCTATTAAGTTCACTAAGACTGGAACTATTGATGGTCGGGTTACCTATACTGGCTTGGCTGGTAAGTTGGAAACTATGGCTACTGAGCTATATGGCAGAGCTTGGGAGTATGGGTTTCCAGCAACCATGTCCAACGAAGGGTTTAGTAATTGGTTTGAATCAAGCATGAAGGGTCTAGTTGCTGGAACTTTAAATCCAGAAGATGTAGACAACCTGCTTCAACAAAGAGCAAAGTCATTTGCTCCTGGTCTTGCTAGGTTTATTGACCAAGGTCAGACCTTGCGTCAAGCAGCCGATGCACATATCAACGCTGTAGCAATGACATGGGAGGTAGACCCAGATTCATTGGACCTTAACAACGATTACTTACAAAGAGCCATTAACCATCAAGACGAGAAAGGTAACTTCACTACAATGAATCTATATGACACAAAAAAGCTAGCTCGCCGTAGTGATAATTTTGATTTAACACAGCAAGCAAAAGAAGAAAAAACTGGTATGGCACAAGCAATGCTTCGCGATTTTCAATTTTTAGCTTAGGGTAAATAATGTCAAGAGATAGTTTTTATGAAGCAATATTAGAAGCCAGGAGAGCTGCTAACGCGCCAACAACTTCTGTAGCAACATCTGACCCTGGTGAAGATGCTCGCGAACGGCGCAGAATAGCGCAAGCACAGCAATATGCACAATCAGTAAATCAACCTGTCTCAACAGTACCTGCTTCAAAAATTGACCCTTATTATACAAGGGACCCTAAAACCAATAAATCTCCTGCAGAAGTTGAAGCAGCAGAAGCGCAAGAAGAAGCACGAATTGCCAGGGAGCAGGCTGCAGAAGCTTTACGAAAAGCGTTAGAAGAAGAAAGAAATTTAAAGACCTCAACAGATACCTCAACAGATACTTCAACAGATACCTCAACAGATACTTCAACAGATACCTCAACAGATACCTCAACAGATACTTCAACTAACACCTCAACCAACACCTCAACCAACACTTCAAATAACATTTCAACTGGTGTAAGTCCTGGCGCTGGCGGTTCTGGTCCAGATGCTGCTGCACAAAAAGCAATTATGGACCAAATTAAAGCGCTTACCGACCAAATAGCAAAAATGCAAAACGCAGCAGCAATTGAAGCTGCTAAGCCAAAAGTTGTTGGAACACGTACCGTACGTAAAAAAGGTGGCATTGTAGAAGTTGTTCAGGTCATGTCCGATGGCTCTACTGGGAATGTTCTTGAAAGTTATAAAGACCTTGGCGCTCGTGACTCAGCAATGAAGATGTTTGAAAACGCTGGTCTTGATAAACAATTTTCAAAAAGTTTAATGGATATTATGGACAAAGTGTATGAAGAAAATATCATGCCTACCGAAGCACAGGTTTTAAATACTGTCTATAACAGCGATGTTTATAAAACTAGATTCGCTGGCAATGAAATTATTCGTAAACGTATGGCAGATGGCAAAGGTCTACCAGGAGATAGGTTACTTAGCCCATCCGAATACGTTAAGACCGAAGATGCTTACAGGGAAATCATGTCTGAGGCTGGCTTACCTAGTTACTTCTACGACCAACCAGAAGATTTTGCTAAGTTTATTGGAGAGCTAGGAACCTCTGTCGCTGAGATTGCTACTCGTGTAAATCTAGCTAAACAAGCGTTACAAAATGCAGACCAAAACATTAAAAACTCTTTAAAGCAGTATTACGGTTTGTCAGAAGGTGACATGGTTGCCTACCTACTTGACCCAGATAAAGCATTCCGTGCAATTGATTCTAGGTTTACATACACCTCTGACGAGTTAAAACGTAAATATCAAGCCTCTGAAATCGGTGGCGCAGCTACTCGCGCTGGTATGCAAACTGGAATCAGTAAAGATTTTGCCGAAGAAATTCTTAAAGCTGGTAAAGGCGATTCGGCTGAACGTGCATTCCAAAGCTCAGTTCGCGAACAAGAAGATTACCAAAGACTTATGGGTCTATATGGCGAAACCGCTGGAACCGAAGATTTGACTCGTGAAGCACTTGCACTTGCTGGTGGAGCAGATGTTGGAGTTAAGATTAAGAAACTAGCAAGCAAAGAACGTGCAAAATTCCAGCAACAAAGCGCTCTTAATAGAGCGTCGCTAGGTTCTCGCTCAAAAAGACCTGACGTATAACAAACAGAATCCGTCCCAGACCGTCCAGCCCTGGTGATGTGTATAAGCCTGGAAGTCATCACGTCTACGAATCAGTACCCCTGCTGACGAGTACGTGTGGTGCAGGACCCGATGAGGGTTTTAACTACTAATAGGGAGAAAACAATGGCAGAAGAATATAACGAGTACGAGTTTGAAGATGAAGACGCAGGTAGCGGTACTGACCTGGTAAAAAAACTTCGAAAAGAAATCGACAGGCTTTCAAAACAAATTAAAGAGCAAGACGATATTCTTGAGGAGATTACAGCCTACAGTCATGAAGCATCTGTTGGAGAAATCTTAGAAAACTTTGGACTCAACCCAAAAATCGCAGCATTCATCCCAGAGGAAATCGAAGCCGATGAGGATGCGGTAGCTGAATGGTTAAATGAATACGGCGATGCTTTTGGTATCGAAGCCGTTGAAGAGGGAGAGCAATCTCCCGACGCTCAAGAATATGAGCGAATGTCAGATTTTGACAATGGTGACATTGACCCATACGTGGGTCAAGACTTGGCTTCTCGTATCGCGAACGCTAGTTCGCCAGAGGAATTGAGTAACCTTCTCAAAAGCTGATAGTCCACAGTAAACCTAATTAGAAGGAAATCATGCCTACTACACCCGCAACATCAACTACGACAAGCACATTGTCGAACTTGATTCAGACGGCGTATGACAAGTACATTGAGTTTAACCTTCGTTCTGAGCCAATGTTCCGTAAATTTGCGGACAAGCGCCCAGTCGATGTAACAAACCCAGGTAACACCGTCGTCTTTCAGGTCTACCAAGACCTATCACGTGCAACTACTGCACTAACCCAGACACAGGACCCAGACGCTGTAGAACTTAACAACACCAATAAGGTGAATGTTACTGTTGATGAGTACGGCAATGCCGTAATCACAACCGAGCGCTTGGCTCTTGAGTCAATCTCCGCAATCGACCCAGCTGTTGCAGACATGTTGTCATTCAACATGCGTGACTCACTTGATTCACTAGTGTGGACCAAGTTGACATCGCTTGCAACAATGCGTTTTACAGGAACATCTGCTGCTAACGAAGCAACCATCAATGGTGAAAACGTATCTGCGAGCACCACAGCTGCAAACCTTACCGCTGCACTTGCACGTAAAGGTGTTGCAAAGCTTCGTGGCGCAAACGTACAACCACGCGATGGCGGACTCTATACAGCACTTATCCACCCAGATGTGTCTTTCGACCTTCGTTCTGAAGCTCAGACCTCTGGTTCTGCTGTTTGGCAGTTACCTCACACCTATACAGAGGCTGGCGTTGCCAATCTTTGGAACGGTGAAATTGGTATCTATGACCAGGTTCGCTATATCGAATCTCCACGCTGCGAGTCAATCTCTGGCGCTGGCGCAAACAAGGTATACGCAACTGTTCTTCTCGGTAAGCAGGCTCTTCTTGAGGCTGTTTGCTACGAGCCAAAGACAGTTATTGGTCCTGTAACTGACAAGTTGATGCGGTTCCGTCCTGCTGGCTGGAAGGCTCTTATCGGTTGGAATATCTTCCGTAAAGAAGCTCGCTACGTCATTCAGACGAAATCAAGTATCGCTGCGTAGTTTAAAAAATAAAGAGGGGTGGGTAACCACCCCTCTTTACAAAAGGAGAAATATGGCTAAAAAGAAAAAAGCTGAAGAACTACTATTAGATTTTTTTACGCCATTACAAGAGTACGCACATCAGGCGCATGAGTTGTATAACTCTTTTGCTCAGGCGGGATTTACGGAGGGTGAAGCGTGGGAACTAATGGTTCGTCATCTTCCTGATTGGGAATTAGAAGCACCAGATTTTATAGAAAAGGATGAGGAATAATGTTAGACCCAAAGCTTAAACGAATTGGGGTATCTGGTTACAACAGACCAAAAGCAACGCCTACTCATCCAAAAAAATCACATGTAGTAGTGGCTAAAGTTGGCGGAAAAACAAAAGTAATTAGATTTGGCGAGCAAGGAGCAAAAACAGCGGGAGCACCTAAATCTGGTGAGTCCACTTCAATGACCAAAAAACGTAAAAGTTTTAAAGCTCGTCATGCAAAAAATATAGCAAAAGGAAAACTAAGTGCCGCATTTTGGGCAGATAAGGTGAAGTGGTAAATATGGCAGCAAAGTCGCCAGATGCAGCTCGCGCTGCTTACGGTCGTAAGCAAGCTAAGAAGGCTGCAGCAAGAAAAAGAATCAAAGTATCTCAGGCTACAATCGACAAGATTAAGGCAAGGGGTATGACTAAGTCATTGAAGAAGGCTCAGACCTCATCCAATGCAGAGTATCAGGAAGCAATCAAACGTATGTACGGCGCACGTCGCGCTAGCGCAGCTAAGGGTCAGGGAGCGGATGCTCGTACTCGCAAAGCATTTATCTCAAGCTTGTCACCTAGCAAACCAAAAAAGCGCGGTGGCGGTGCTGGAAGCTACATGCAGTAATTTTATGCCTAAAATTTTTCGTGGACCATCTATGAAAATTAAATTGGGAATGAGTAATGAACTCTGGTTTGTCTCATACCCATGGGCTAAAACTGTAGTAAAAAAGAATGGAACTTGGTCAACAATTGTTTCTCCACAAGACAGTACTTTGTCCTCTTATGACAGGGTACTGCGTGGAGGTTACGAAAACCCAATTACAGATGCAGAAGCTGCAGAGCTTACTGCTGCTGGATATGGAGAATACATTGTCACAGTGTAGAACTGGATGCCCCACCCAAGACCATGAGTCTTGGGGTGATTGTTTACGTGCAGCAAACATTGCTGTTAGCAATGACCCAATTGCACAGTCGATTAAGACAACCGATAGGGAATTAAGTGCCTATCGTGACGCTCGCAAACAAGGCATCCAGCCTGCATCGACAAAAATGAAAGACATTCAAAAAGCGGTCAGAGTATCTGACCTTATCGGAAGGGCAGCGCAAGCGTAATGGCAACCTTGAAAGAATTGATTGAGCAGACGCTTGGCGAAATTAATAGTTATGTGCAAAACCAAGAGTCGGTAACTATAATAACAAGCGCAACAACCGCTGGTGATTTAACAATGTTAGTAGATGACCCTACTGCATTGAGTAGAGGTATTGTTGAAATTGACGATGAGCTTATATACCTTAAAAAAGTATTTCCAACAACAGGCACTATTCAAGCATTAGGTACTGCTGCTAATGTTATTGGTCGTGGGTGGCGTGGCACTTCAGCAGCAAGCCATGTAACTGGCTCGATAGTAAGAAACAATCCAACTTTTCCACGTAGTCAAGTTAAACGAGCCATTCTTGAAACAATAAAAGGTATGGATTTTCCTTGCATTGCAAATCATACATTTACGTTTAATGGGGCTGATTACTCATACATAATGCCAGACACATTGAAAAATATTGTTGGTATTTCGTGGGATGTTCCAGATTCAACTGGTGTATGGCAAATAATTAAACGCTATAGGATTGATAAAAACTATTATGATACCGATACGGCATCTATAAAAATAGCCTTGATTCTTAATGAATCGCCTATGCCTGGTCGTACGGTTAATGTTCAATACGTAAAGCTTCCAACCGTGATTACAGAAAATCAAGAATTAACCGTTAGTGGCTTGCCTGTATCTTGCGAAGATGTAGTACGTCTTGGCGCTATGTATCGCTTGCTATCTACAGTAGACCCTGGAAAGGTTATAGCTACTTCGGTATCTGCCGATGCCCTAGACCAACCAGTTCAAGCTGGTGCTTCTACATCTATAGCTAAATACATATTTAATCTTTATACCGTTCGCTTGACGGAAGAAATTTCAAAACAACAAGCAAAATTCCTAAACACTATCCAGTATACGAGGTAATAAATGCCGTCAATTTCACGCTATTACAGCTCTACTGCTGCTAAGACCACACTATCTAGCGCGGTTGATGCCAGCACGACAAGCACAAGCTTCTCTTTGGCTGCTGCTACAGGGTTACCAGCGCAGTATCCATTCACATTAATTCTTGAAAAAGATACCGCTAACGAAGAAATCATAGAGGTAACAGCAAAAGTCGGCTCTACCTTTACCGCAACACGCGGTGTTGACGGTTCGTCCGCAAGGTCACACTCTGTGGGTGCAGCAGTTGAACACGGTGTATCTGCTCGTGATTTTTCAGAATCACGCAGCCATGAGGCTGCTACCTCAGCACACGGTGTTACTGGAGACGTAGTTGGTACTGGTGGAGCACAAACGCTCACTGGTCCAAAGACCCTTACCTCCCCAATAGTTAATACACCAACAATTGCTGGTGCAACAATCAGTGGTACGTTTACTTCTACTGCAACAATTACTGGTGGCACAATAAGTAGTGCAACCATTACTGGTCTGTCATCTGCTGGAATGGTTGATTCTTCTGCTACTCCTAAAAATTATGTTGATAGCATTCTTGGTTCTGCGGTTGCAGCTTCTACTTCAGCAACATCGGCTGCAACCTCAGCATCTTCTGCTGCTACTAGCGCATCGAGCGCTTTAACAAGCGCAACGTCTGCAAGTACAAGTGCAACATCAGCGCTTGCTAGCCAAACAGCTGCAGCAACCAGCGCCACTTCTGCTTTAGCGTCTCAAACAGCAGCAGCAACATCGGCAACATCTGCAGCTACTTCCGCTACTTCAGCTAGTAATAGCGCTTCTTCCGCTGCAACGTCTGCCTCATCTGCTCTTACATCTCAGAGTTCGGCAGCCACATCAGCAACTTCTGCAGCCAACTCGCAAACCTCAGCAGCCAACTCAGCTTCTGCTGCAGCCACATCTGCTACCAGTGCAGCAATAAGCGCATCTTCGGCAGCAACATCAGCATCTAGCGCATTAACATCGCAAACATCTGCAGACACTAGCGCTACAAGCGCTGCTAATAGTGCAACCGCTGCTGCTACATCGGCTACTTCTGCTGCAAATAGCGCAACTTCGGCATCTAATTCTGCAGCAACGGCGGTGACTAGTGCAGCTAATGCTGCAACATCTGCATCATCAGCTGCTACCTCAGCAAGTTCGGCAGCAACTTCTGCCTCAAGTGCGGAAACAACTTATGACCAATTTGATGACAGGTATCTTGGAACCAAGACATCCAACCCATCTGTAGATAACGATGGTAACGCACTTATTGTTGGAGCTCTATACTTCAACTCAGTAACTGGCATTATGGCAGTATGGACTGGTTCTGTATGGAGCCCTATTAATTCAGCTAATGCTTATAGCGCCCCAACGCTTGGTTCAACTATTATAAATTCTGGCGCAACGGTTACAACAATAGAAGGATTTACCAAGCTTATATCTGGAACATATGCATCACTTGATGCCGACTCTAAAGAAATAAACATAACGTTCATGAACATCATGGACGCGTATTAAGAAAGGTAGTAACTAATGGCTACGACAACTAAGGTGTTGGCTAGAACCGCAGCAGCGACATCTAGCGCAACACTATACACAGCTCCTAATACGAGCACACTGGCGGTAGTAACTAACATAGTTATCGCCAATACTGCAACTGCTCAGTCAACTGCGACTATTGCAATCGATGGCGTGGTGGTTGTACCAACAATTAAGGTAGATGCCAACTCTGTAGTTGGGTTTGATATGAAGCAGGTTATACCCGCTGCCAACCCAGCAAAGACTATTACTGGATTTGCTTCAACAACTGGTGTCAATTTTCATATTAGCGGAGTGGAGATTAACTAATGCCATTTCAACAATATCCCTTTAAAGGTGGTATCCCATCAGGTAATACTGCTGGTCGCCCAACTAATCCTGTAATCGGAGATACCTACTATAACGGTCAACTTGAAATCCTTGAGATTTTCAATGGAACTGAATTTGTAGCAGTATCAGCACCCCCAGCAACACCTACTATTGCAACTCCAACAGATGCTTCAACTGGTGATGCTTATACAGCTACTGCTGGAAAACTATCTGTTGTATTTACACAAGGTAGCGGTGGTGGTACTCCAACTCAATATAATGCTTATACAACTGCTGAAGGACATAGTGCATCTAGTTCATCTACAACATTAACACTTACTGGTCTTACTCCAGGAACTTCTTATACTGTTTATGGTAATGCACAAAATAACTTTGGAACTACTGTCAATACTCCAAATGCTGCTGCTGTAACTCCAACAACAAAACCACAGGCTCCAACTATTGGAGCGGTATCAGCATCTACTTCTTCATTAGCAGCAACTGTTAACTGGACTTTTGGAAACAATGGTGGAAAAAATCTTACCTCGGTTACGGTTACTCCATATCTAAATGGAACTACCGCTCAAACACCAACCACAGTAGGTAGTACTACTGCAACATCTGCAACAATAACTACTGGGCTTGCACTCAACAGTGCTTATACATTTAAAGTTAAAGTAGCAAACGCAAATGGAGAAAGCCCAGAATCTTCAGCGTCTACTTCTGTAACTACATATAATTCCAGAGAATTTGATATTATGGTTGTGGCTGGCGGAGGAGGAACTGTATCAGGTGGTGCTGGCGCTGGTGGATTTAGGGTTTTAACTGCTCAATCGTTAACTAATGGAGCTCAATATACTGCAACCGTAGGTGGCGGTGGTACTGGCGGTACTAGTGGTGGCAATCTTGGAACTAAAGGAACTAACTCAAGTTTTTCTGGAACTGGTTTAACTACAATTACATCTACTGGTGGTGGTAGAGGTGGTTCAATCAACGAAGATAATGCTGGTACTGGCGGTAGTGGTGGTGGTGGCGGTAGAGCAAGCACTGGTACTTGGAGTGCTAAAGCAGGAAACGAAGGAGGTTATAACCCTTCTGAAGGTAATTCTGGTGGCGCTAACATCAACGTTCAACCTTACAACGGCGGTGGTGGTGGTGGCGCTGGCGCTGCTGGCGAAAACGCAACTACAACAACAACCGCAAATGCTGGTGCTAAAGGTGGCGTTGGTAATTCTTCTTACTCATCTTGGGGTTCTGCAACTTCAAGCGGTGAAAATGTAGGCGGAACTTATTACTACGCTGGTGGTGGTGGTGCTGGTGGGGATGGTGGAAATTCTGTTCGTGGTTTCGGTGGAGATGGTGGCGGTGGTGACGGTTCATACGGTTCAAATGGAACTTCTGGAACTGCCAATACAGGCGGTGGTGGCGGAGGCTA
>Ga0194133_10003514_pt1 | contig 22142 bp, 22 predicted proteins | sample TA2KigOf40mmetaG_FD_155448 | JGI IMG/M metagenome (GOLD analysis project Ga0194133, IMG submission 155448) | Freshwater microbial communities from Lake Tanganyika, Tanzania - TA2015055 Kigoma Offshore 40m | ecosystem: Environmental > Aquatic > Freshwater > Lake | place: Tanzania: Lake...
TCCCGGTCCGGCCCGGTCCGGCCCGGTCCTCCGGGGTGCCCGGGGTGGTCGGGTAAGGTCGATGCATGCCGAATCCCCCCGCTCTCTCCCCCGAGCAGCGTGCCCTCGCCCTCGTGAAGGCCGCTGAGGCACGCCGCGTGCGCGCCGAGCTGAAAGAGCTGCTCAAGATGGGTTCGCTTTCCCTCGTCGAGGTGTTCGAACGAGCGGAGAACGACGATGTCGTCGGCAAGCTGAAGGTGCTCGCACTGCTCGAGTCGCTCCCCGGCGTCGGCAAGGTCAAGGCGCGACGAACGATCGAGGAGATCGGGATCAGCGAGACCCGTCGGGTGCGAGGGCTCGGCGAGCAGCAGCGGCGGGCGCTCCTCGCTGCGTTCCCTGGCGGCCGCTGAGCACTGCCGGCGACCGTGGCAGCCCCTCTCACCGTCGTCGTCTCGGGGCCCGGTGGCGCCGGCAAGGGGACGATCGTCCACCTTCTCCTGGCGCTCGACCCGCAACTCTGGTTGAGCCGTTCCTGGACGACGCGAGCGCGCCGACCCGGCGAAGCCGAGGACGCCTACGAGTTCGTCTCCCGCGAGGCGTTCGAGCAGCGGATCGCCGCGGCGGGGTTCCTCGAATGGGCCGAGTTCCTCGGCAACCTCTACGGGACGCCACTGCAGGATCCACCCGCCGGCCGCGACGTCGTCTACGAGATCGACGTGCAGGGCGCCGCCCAGATCGTCGCCCGGCGTCCTGACGCCTTGCTCGTGTTCGTCGAGGCCCCGACCCGTGCAGCGCAGGAGGCTCGACTCCGGCGGCGCGGCGACCCCGAGGAGGTCATCGTGCAGCGCCTCGCGAAGGCCAACGGGGAGGCCGCGCGAGGCCAGGAGCTCGGTGCGAGGGTGGTCGTCAACGACGAGGTCGAACGGGCGACGGCCGAGCTCGCCGAGCTGATCCGCGATGCGAGGGAACACCGCGGCTGACCGCGGTATCGGTGGTGGCCTCGTGGCTGCTACCATTCGAGGCCGTTCTGCGGCATCCGCAGTGCCCGTTCCCGGAGGCGAAACCTTGGCCACGCGTCACGACACGATGGTGATCCCGCCGATCGAGGGGCTTCTGCACCGCACCGGCTCCAAGTTCCGCCTCGTGACGGTCGCGTCGCAGCGGGCCCGGCAGATCAACGCCTACTTCGGTCACCTCGGTGACGGCCTCGGCGCGATGGTTCCGCCGCAGGTCGCATCGCTCGCCCGGAAGCCGCTCTCGATCGCGTTCGAGGAGATCGACGCCGACAAGATCGTGGGCATCGACGGCGCCGAGGCACGCGCCGCCGAGGAGGCCGCCCGGGCCGACATCGAGGCCGCCGAGGCCGCCGCAGCCGCCGACTCGGGCGACGTCGGGGACTGAGTCCGGACCTCACGGTGTCCGCACTCGCAGGTCGGAGGATCGTCCTCGGCGTGACCGGGGGGATCGCTGCGTACAAGGCTGTCGAGGTCTGTCGGCGACTCGTCGACGCCGGTGCCCACGTCATCCCCGTGCTCTCCTCGGGGGCGCAGCGCTTCGTCGGGGAGACGACGTTCTCCACGCTCGCGTCGGAACCGGTCGTGCGTTCGCTCTGGGACATCGGCGTCGACGAGCCGGTGCCCGGTCGGCACACGAGCCCGATTCCGCACACCCGCCTCGGTCAGACCGCCGACCTGATCCTCGTCTGCCCGGCCACGGCCCGGCTCATCGGCACCTATGCCGCAGGGATCTCTTCCGACCTGCTCACCGCGACCCTGATCGCCACGACGGCGCCGGTCGTGATCTGCCCGGCGATGCACACCGAGATGTGGGACCACCCCGCCGTGCAGGAGAACCTCGCCACCCTCCAACGTCGTGGTGTCCGCGTGGTGCCGCCGTCGGAGGGGCGACTCGCCGGGGGCGACCACGGGCGTGGTCGTCTCGCCGAGCCGTCGACCATCCTCGACGTCGTGCACGGGGTCCTCACCCCGCCGTCTCTCGCCGGGGTGCGCGTGCTCGTGACGGCGGGTGGGACCCGAGAGCCCATCGACCCGGTGCGGTTCATCGGGAACCGCTCCTCGGGCAAGCAGGGCCACGCGCTCGCCGACGAGGCGGCCGCGCGCGGAGCCGATGTCCACCTCGTGACGACCGTCGATCGCGCCGCCGCCGCAGGAGTGCGATGCACGCGGGTCGACACGGCCCAGGAGATGCATGACGTCGTGCTCGGTGAGCTCGGTGCCACCGACGTTGTCGTCATGGCGGCGGCCGTCGCCGACTTCCGTCCCGTCGGCGTCGCGGACGACAAGATCAAGAAGGACGCCGGCGTTCCGACGGTGCGTCTCGAGCCGACCCCGGACATCCTCGCAGCGATCGGACAGCGACGGCGCGGCGACCAGGTGGTCGTCGGGTTCGCAGCGGAGACGTCGTCGGTGCGAGAACACGCCCGCTCCAAGCTCGAACGCAAGGGCGCCGACCTGATCGTCGCGAACGACGTCGCGGCGCCCTCGGTCGGGTTCGAGCACGACACCAACCAGGTGGTCGTCCTCGTGCGTGACCCCGCGGCCGAGACCGGCGTGCGTGAGGTCGAGGTGCCGCTGCAGTCCAAGCGAGCTGTCGCCGCTGCGGTGCTCGACGTGGTCGAGACGCTGCGGAACGACCGGCGCGTCCCGCCCACCCGCTAAGTTCTCCCGGGTTCGACGGTCCGGCAGTGGTCGGCTCGTCGGCGCAGGGACCAGCAGGCGAGGAGCGAACGATGGCGAACTGGACCTTCACCTCGGAGTCGGTGACCGAGGGACATCCCGACAAGATGGCCGACCAGATCTCCGACGCAGTGCTCGACGCGCTCCTCGAGAAGGATCCGATGAGCCGGGTCGCGTGCGAGACGATGGTGACCACCGGGCTCGCCATCGTGGCCGGCGAGATCACGACCAAGGCGTACGTCGACATCCCCCAGATCGTGCGCCGCACGATCCGCGACATCGGGTACGACAAGGGCGTCTACGGCTTCGACGGGAACACCTGCGGAGTCATGGTGGCGCTCGACGAGCAGTCCTCCGACATCGCGCAGGGTGTCGACACCGCCGAGGAGGTGCGCGGCGCGGCGAGCGACCCCGATGCGGAGCTCGACCGTCAGGGTGCCGGTGACCAGGGGATGATGTTCGGCTACGCGTGCGACGAGACCGACGCCCTGATGCCCCTGCCGATCCACGTGGCGCATCGTCTCGCCGAGCGCCTCACCGAGGTGCGCAAGTCCGGAGCGATTCCCTACCTCCGGCCCGACGGCAAGACCCAGGTCACCTTCGAGTACTGCGACGGCGAGCCCGTCCGACTCACCACCGTCCTGATCTCCACCCAGCACGCCGACGGCGTCGACCGTGATTCGATGATCCGCCCGGATCTCATCGAGCAGGTGATCCGTCCGACGATCCCCGAGCAGTTCCAGGACGACGACTACACGGTCTGGGTGAACCCGACCGGACGCTTCGTCATCGGCGGCCCGGTCGGCGACGCCGGTCTCACCGGACGCAAGATTATCGTCGACACCTACGGCGGGTACGCCCGCCACGGCGGCGGCGCGTTCTCCGGCAAGGACCCCTCCAAGGTCGACCGGTCGGCGGCGTACGCGGCGCGTTGGGTCGCGAAGAACGTCGTTGCCTCCGGGGCTGCGCGACGCTGCGAGATCCAGGTCGCCTACGCGATCGGTGTGGCCCGCCCGCTGTCGATCATGGTCGAGACCTTCGGCACCGCGGTCCTCGATCCTCAGCGGATCAGTGACGCGGTCGAACAGGTCTTCGACCTCCGGCCGGCGGCGATCCTCCGGGACCTCGGTCTCCGCCGGCCGATCTACCGGCAGACGGCGGCGTATGGTCACTTCGGTCGGACGGGGGACTTCCCCTGGGAGCAGACGGACCGCGTCGGCGACCTTCGGTCGGCCCTCGGGCTCTGACGCGGTGCGGGCCACCGGGTCGGTCCGGTGAGCACCGTGCAGGACGCCGTCGTCCGGGTCCTCGTGGACCTGCCGGCGGTCGATCGTCCCTTCGACTACCTCCTCCCGGCTGCGTCCGTGCCGGCGGTGCGTGTGGGGACCATCGTGCGCGTCCCCCTGCAGGGGCGACGCGTCCGCGGTTGGGTGACCGAGATCGGCGCACCGCCCCCGCCCGGCGTGGTGCTCCGACCGGTCGCGTCGGTGACCGGCCTCGGCCCGTCCGCCGACGTGGTGGAGCTCGCGGACTGGGCGGCGAGTCGCTGGGCGGGGCGTCGGGTGACGTTCCTCCGCGCCGCGAGCCCCGACCGGGTGGTCCGGTCCGTCACGCCCCTGGCTCGGGGCCGCAGCCAGGCCATCGACGGCGCAGCCCCCGACGTGATGGCCGCCTTCGCTTCGCGCGAGGGGTGTTCAGCCGTGCGGTGGCCACCGACGGTCGATCCATTCCCCTTCGTCGCCGAGGCGGTCCGCCGGGGTCAGGCACTGGTGCTCGTCCCGTCGGAGGCGTGGGCGATCTCGATCCGCACCCGGCTCCGCGGCATGGGCGTTGCGACGGTCGGACCGGACGACTGGGCAGGCGCCGCCGGTGGCGCCACGGTGGTCGGCGGTCGCGCCGCTGCGTGGTCGCCGCTGCCACATCTTTCGGCGGTCGTGGTGGTGGACGAGCACGATGAACGCTTCCAGGACGAGCGCGCCCCGACCTGGCACGCGCGCGACGTCGCCGTCGAGCGAGCTCGGCGGGTGGGCGTCCCGGTCGTGCTGCTGTCACCGTTCCTCCGGACCGAGACCCAGACGGCCGTCGCGCCGACCGTCGTCGACCGGGCCGTCGAGCGGTCCGGGTGGCCGGTGGTCGAGGTGGTCGATCGACGGGACCTCGATCCGCGGGTCGGGCTGTACCCGCCGCGGATCGTCGATCTGCTCCGCAGCGGTGCGCGGGTCGGGGTCGTCTACAACCGCACCGGGCGCGCCCGGCTGCTGTCGTGCACCCGGTGCGCGGCGCTGGTGCGCTGCGACCGCTGCGGCGCGACGGTGCGGTCAGGTGGCGACGGCGCCCTCCACTGCGCTCGGTGTTCGGCGTCCCGCCCGGCATCGTGCCTGGGGTGCGGGGCATCGCGGCTCGCGGTGCGTCGACCGGGTGTCGCGCACATCCGGGACGACGTCGCCGCGCTCACAGGCGAGGCCGTCGTCGAGCTGACGGCGTCGTCGAACCCACCGAGGGGGGACGAACGGCTCTTCGTGGGAACCGAGGCGCTCCTCCACCGGGTCGGTTCGCTGGACGCCGTGCTCTTTCTCGGCATCGACGAGGACTTGCTCGCTCCCGTGGTCGGAGCATCCGAAGCCGTGCTCTCGCTGTTCGTCCTCGCGGCGCGCCGGGTCGGCGGACGTTCCGGCGGCGGTCGGATCGTGGTGCAGACCGCGGTGCCGGACCACGAGGTCGTGCAGAGCGTCCTGCATGCGGACCCGGGTCGCTGGGCCGAGGTCGAACTCGCTCGTCGTGCTGCGCTCGGGCTCCCGCCCTTCCGGAGCGTCGCGCGTGTCTCGGGCCCGGCAGCGGCGGGATTCATCGCGTCGATGGTCGACGACGACCGAGCCACCGACGCCGCTGCCGTGGAGGTGCTCGGGCCGACGAACGGCGCATACCTGGTGCGCGCCGGTGACCGATCGGCGTTAGCGGCGGCGCTCGCGCGGGGGGTTCGCACCGGCCGGGTCCGGGTCGAGGTGGACCCGCTGCGGTTCTGAGCGGATTGCCCCCAGCATCTTCCACAGCATGTGAGTATCTTTCCGTATATGTCAGTTGCTAGCCACCATGTGCATCGAGCGGAGCAACCCTTCGACATCGTTGTGGCGTCCGGCGATCGTCTCCCGCGCCGCGTGCGGATACAGGCGGACCCGGAGGCGACGGTCGTCGCACTGCTCGACGCGGTCCGCATCGAGCGCACGGTGGAGGTCCGCATCGACGGATCACCGGTTGACGTAGGGATGACACTCGTCGAAGTCGGCCTGCATCACGGATCCGTCCTCCACGCCGGCCCGGATGCGGATCGTGACCCCGTGCCGGCGCCGTGGGCGCTCGCCGTGGTCGGCGGGACCGAGGGCGGAACGCTGACGCTGCCGCAGGGTGAATCGCCGCACGCGTTCCGCACCAGGGCGGCAACCGTGGTCGTCGGGCGGTCCGAGGCGCTCGCCGTCCACTTCCTCGACGGCGAGGTCCATCACGTCCATCGGGTGCCGGGGGCGCTCCCACCGCCTCCCGACCCGGTCGTGCGCCTCCCGGAGGGGACATCTCTGCGGGTCGTGCCGGTCGGTGAGCCGGGCGCTCGCCGCACCGGCGGAACGACCGGGTCGTGTGGGCCGTGGTTCCGAACCTTCGGACCGGCGCCGCGACCGTCGCCCCGCGGTCGGCCCGCGGAGCCTGCAGCAGCCGACGCATCGCGGACTGCGCAGGCGACGGACCCGGCGCTCGTGGCGACGCTGCTCTCCTCGCTCGCTATGGGGCTCCTCATGCTGACCCTTCTCGGAGGGCGCGCCGGGCCGCTCCGCGTCCTGCTCGGGGTCACCGTCGCCGTGCCGGCGCTGTTCCGGATCGGCCTCGAGGTGCAGCGGGCGGCTCGTCGGCGCCGCCGGAGCGCCGAATCCGCGGCGTGTGCGGCGAAGGACTGGGCGACCTGGCGATCGCATCTCCGCCTGTGGGCCGAGGAGCGGGCCCCCGACCCGATCCGGCTGCGTGCGGTCGCAGAAGGCGTCGCCGAGGGCCGCTGGGCGCGACGCCCGGGCGACGCCGATCTCGTGCAGGTCGGCATCGGCGAGGTCCGCTGCGCCGATCTCCCGGAAGGGCCGGGCCGGGACGGCGCGGGGGAGCTGTGGGAACCGGTCCTCGTCGAGCTCGGCGTCCTCGGCATCGTGGGCACCGACGCCGACACGCACGCGGTCGCCCGCTGGGTCGTCGCACAGCTCGTCGTTCGTGCCGGCCCGTCCGGGATCGCCGTGGACATCGCCGACCTCGATGTGGACGGGTCGTGGTCCTGGGCGACGTGGTTGCCGCACGTCGGAAGGGAACCGATCACTGCTGCCGCTCGTCGCGTGGTCGTCACGGCGTCGGCGGACGTCGACCCTGGCCCGTGCGGGGTCGTGCTGGCTCGGAGCTGGTCGCAGCTGCCGGCCTGCGTCTCCACGGTCCTCGTGCTCGGGTCCGACGGGGCTTCGACGACCTCGGTCGACCTGGGTACGGGAGCCCGGATCGACGGGATCCGACCCACGGGGCTCGCCCGGGCGGCGGCCGAGGGCATGGCCCGCGCGCTCGCACCCCTCGTCGAGATCGGACCGACGGCGACGCTGCCGCCGCTGCGTGTCGCACTCGTCGAGCTCCTGGCCGAGGAACCGACCGATCCGGCAGCGGTTCGGGCTGCATGGGAGCGGGCGGCCGACCGGAGCGGGCTCGTGGTACCTGTCGGGCGCACCGCAACGGGCGTGCTCGAGATCGACCTGGTCGCCGACGGGCCCCATGCCCTCGTCGTGGGGACGACCGGTTCGGGCAAGAGCGAGCTCCTCCGCGGTTGGATCCTCGCACTCGCTGCTACCTACTCGCCCTCGGATGTGGCCTTCGTCCTCGTCGATTTCAAGGGCGGAGCGACCTTCGACGGACTCCGGGCGCTCCCGCACGTCGTCGCCGCCGTCGACGACCTGAACGGCGGTGCCGATCGACTGCTTCGTGGACTACGGGCGGAGATGCGCCGCCGGGAGCGAGCGCTCCGCCGGGCCGGGATCGAGTCGCTCGACGTCGCCACCGGCTCTGCGCTCGGTCTCGGTCGGCTCGTCGTCGTGATCGACGAGTTCGCAGCGCTCGCGTCGGACCGGGACGGGCAGCTCGACGACCTCGTCGCCGTGGCGCGCTCCGGTCGCAGCCTCGGCGTGCACCTCGTGCTCGCGACACAGCTGCTCGACGGCGCCGTGCCCGCGGCCCTGCGGGCGAACGTCGCCCTCCACGTCGATCTCCGGACCGTGGAGGGCCCACCCGGTCGGTTGCGGGACGAGGCGAAGGGTGTCGTGCGTCGGCGGCCGGGTCGCGCCGTCGTGACCCGCGGCGACGGCTCCTCGGTGGTGGCCCAGATCGCCCGGGTGGGCGGTCGTCGTCCGGGTCCCGCTGCGGGAGAGGTGTGGGTGGTCGAGGGTGAGCTCCCGGCCGGAGAGCGCACAGAGGACGCCGTCGCCGCGATCGTCACGGCCGTGGACCGCGCCGCACGCGGGGCGGCGGCGCCGACGAGCGCGCTGACCCCGCCGCTGCCGACTAGGCTCAGCGCAGCCGACATCACAGCGTCGGCGTGGCCCGGGGCGTCGCAGCGGCCCGGCGCGCTATGGATCGAGGACCTCGTCGACGAGGGAGTCCATTCTGTCGATGGTCCCTCATTCAGCGAGGGTGGCGTGCTCGTGGTCGGCCCGCCGGGCGACGCAGTGTGCGCCGCGGTCGGCTCCCTGCTCTGGGCCGGCTTCGCCGCGCCGCCCGATGCCCCGGGCGAGGCGTACCTGGTGACGAGCGGCGATCCGGGTGAGGTGTGGCGCCCCGCCGGGGTCGAGGAGGTGCACGTACTCGACGTGGAGCGCCTGCAGGCGCTCGTCCGCAGACTCCGGAGCCGGCCAGGCCGGCACGGACCCGACCTTCCGGCGCCGGTGCGCGCGGTCGTCGCCGTCGACGACCTCGCCCGGTGCATGTCCCTCGGGGGAGCCGTGCTCGAGGAGCTCCTCGATGTCCTCGTGGGGACGTTCGGATCGGGGATCCGGACCGTCATCGGGTCGTCGTCGGGGCGTGTGCTGCGCGGGCCGTTGTCGTCGGTGCTCACCGAACGGTTCCTCCTCGCCGGCGCCGATCCTGCGGAGATGCTCCTGCCGGGCTCGCCCATGCGGTCGCCGATCCGGGGGAGGGCGTTGCGGGTGCGCTCGGGGGCCTGGGTGCAGTTCGTCGATCCGACGTCGCTACCCCTCGGGCGGGGTCAGCGCGACGTCGATGCGGTGGTGTCGTCGTGCACTCCGACGCTCCCGGTGCTGCCGGCCGATGTCGACGTCACGGATCTCGGGCCCGTACGGGCGCGGCCGGGCGGCGGCATCGTGGTGCCGGTCGGCATCGGTGGGGACCCGCTCGGACCCGTCACGGTGTCCATCGGCCCCGGCGAGGTCGTCGTGGCGGTCGTCGCGTCGACCCGTGTCGCCGAGCGACTCGCCGCCGCCTGGGAGGGGGTCGTCCCACGTGCGATTCGAATGTCCTGCGCGGTGGTCGTCGTCGACGGTCGCACCCCGGTCGATTCGACCGCTGCGGCGCTCGATGCCGAGCAGGCCGTGCTCGTGGTGGTTCCGCTCGACCGGGTCGGCGCGCTCTTCGGCCACTGGGCGACGCGCCTCCCGGCGGTCGGTTGGGTCGTGGAGGAGACGGTGCTCGACCGTGCAGCCGATGCGTTCGGTCTCCGCGGGGAGCGGTCCGGCCCGCTCCCCGCATCACCGGGCGTCGCCCGGCTGGTCGTCGTCGGCGACGGGTCGCAGCGACTGCGGTTGCCGTGCGCCGACCCTCCGCCCGACCGACGCTCGTGGGCTGCGTGATGCCCACCCCGCTACGACGACGGAGGAGTTCCCATGTCGACCGTGATCCTTTCCACCCCGACGGCGATGTCTGCGCTGTCCCGCATGCAGGCCATCGTGCAAGGTGGCTTCGCCGATCAGATCCGCCAGCTCTGCGAGGCGGGCGACGTCGCCGGCGATCCGGCCCACTGGGAGGGACCGCATGCGGCCCAGTTCCGAGCGGCCTGGGCCGATACGAAGGTGTCGCTGCACCGCCTACTCGACGACCTCGGCGAGCTGCAGTTCCGGCTGGTGCGGGTGCAGCACGACATCCAGGCCGCCGGCGGCGCCGGCTGATCCAGCGCGCCGCCGAGCCGGCGGCGTATCAGTCGACCGGACCGTCCGTTGGGGTGGACTGCCACTCCTGGCGACGGACCTCGTAGAGGGCGACCGCGAGGGTCGTGGCGACGTTGAGCGATCCGACCTTGCCGACCTGGGGCAGGTAGACGACGGCGTCGCACGACCCGAGCGCGGTGCCGGACAGGCCGCGTTCCTCGTGACCGACCACCAGGCAGACCGGCCTCGTGAGGTCGACCGAGAAGATGGGTCTGGCGTCACCGGTCAGCTCGACGCCGATGATCGCGAACCCTGCCGAACGCGCGGCAGCGATCGCCGCCGCGGTGGTGTCCGCGTGCTCCCATGGGACAAGACGGTCGGTTCCCATCGACAGCTTGCGAGCCTTCGGGTGATCCATCGAGGTGTCGTAGCCGACGATCCAGCCGCGTTCGACCCGCTGAACGGCAGCAGTGCGGGCGATCGCTCCGAGGTTGAAGGGGTTCTGGACGCCGTCGAGGAGGACGGCGACGCGACCCTCGGTGCGGCGTCGCCACGACCGGTGCAGGCGCTTGAGGTCGGTCGGTCCGAGGGGCTTCACGGTGCGGTCCTGTTCCCGTGCACGTCGAGGATGCGGTACCCGGCTCTGGATCCGAGGCGATCGACCGTCCAACCGGCGTCGGACAACCGACGGGCGAGTGAGTCGGCGCCGAGGTTGCGTCCCACGACGAGGAGTGCCCGACCGTCGGGTGTCAGGTGCTGAAGCCAGCGATGGAGGAGCGCGTCGAGCGCGGTGTTGCCGATCCGGATCGGCGGGTTGGCGTAGATGCCGTCCACGACGAGGTCTTCGGGGACGTCGTCGGGGCCGGCGATGCGCACGTTGGTGAGGCCGTGGCGTCGGGCGTTCGTGGCGGCGAGGTCCCGGGCGCGTTCGTTCACGTCGACGGCCCAGACGGTGGCGAGCGGCGCCCGCCGGGCGAGTGCGAGCGCGATCGGCCCATAGCCGCACCCGACGTCGAGCAGCGTGACCGGTCGGTCGGTCGGCGGCGGAGGCGCCTCGAGCAGCAGGTAGTGCGTGCCGGGATCGATGCGACCGCCCGAGAACACGCCGCGATCGGTCGTGAGGCGGAGGTGCAGGTCCGGCAGCGCGAGGACCACCTCCGACGGCGCGGACGCGACACGCGGCTGCTCGCTGAAGTACTGCTCGGCGGCGCCCATCGTGGCGACGCTACCCGGGCCCGCCGGCGCCCTCCGGTAGCGTCTCCCCGTGCCGCCCTTGCCACTCCCGCCCGAATCGGTCCGGCGCATCGTCTATTTCGGTTCACCTGTCGCAGCGGTGCCGCCGCTCCGTGCACTCGTGGAGGCCGGCTACGAGGTTCCTCTCGTGGTGTCACGGCCCGACACGCGGCGCGGTCGGGGTGGGGTCGTCACACCGAGTCCCGTGAAGGCGGCGGCGCTCGGTCTCGGCCTGCAGGTCACCGATCGCGTGACCGATGCGGTCTCGGTCGAGGCCGATCTCGGCGTCGTGGTGGCCTACGGCGCCCTGTTGCGTCCTCCGGTGCTCGGACACCTGCCCCTCGTCAACCTGCACTTCTCCCTCTTGCCGAGGTGGCGGGGGGCTGCGCCGGTGGAACGTGCACTGCTCGCGGGCGACGCCGAGACCGGGGTGTGCGTGATGGCGGTGGAGGAGGGCCTCGACACCGGAGGGGTCTACCGCGCCGTCTCGGTGCCCATCGATCCGGAGGAATCGGCGGAGGATCTCCGTGGTCGGTTGGTCGATGCGGGAGTCGCAGCGTTGCTCGACTGCTGTGCGTCCGGGTTCGGATCGCCGCAGCCACAGGAGGGCGTGGCGACCTCCGCGGCGAAGCTCACGACAGAAGATCGGCGTCTCCACTGGGAGGAGTCGGCGGAGTTCCTGCACCGGGTGGTCCGGATCGGTCGGGCGTGGACGACCTTCCGTGGCCGGCGCCTGCTCGTGCACGCTTCCCGCCGGGCCACGGCCCCGGCCGGGGCCGTGTCGACGTGCCCACCGGGGACGATGGTGGGCACGGTGGTTTGCGCCGGGACCGGTTGGCTTCAGTTGCTCGAGGTGCAGCCGGAAGGGCGTGGGCGCCTCGAGGCGGCGGCTTGGCGCAACGGGGTGCGTCCCGGTGCGGACGAGCGGCTCGGCGGATGACGGCCGGCGCCCCACGTGGCCGACGTCGAGTCGGCGGACCCGCTGGTCCTCCCGCGCGCGATCCGGCCCCTCACGTTCGCACGGCGAGGTCCGTGGCGATCGAGGCCCTGCTGCGGATCGACGCCGGCGGTTACGCGAACCTGGTCGTTCCGGCGCTGCTCGACCGTTGTCGGCTCGCGGATGCCGATCGTCGTTTCGTCACCGAACTCGTCTACGGGGTCACCCGACTGCGGCGTGCACTCGACGCGTCCATCGACCCCTTCCTCGTCCGCGACGTCGACGCCCGGACCCGCGCGGGGCTCCGCCTCGGGACCTACCAGCTCGTGGTGCTGGCCACGCCTCCCCACGCTGCGGTGTCCTCCACGGTCGAGGCGGTCGGTGGGCGTTCGAAGGGGCTCGTGAATGCGGTACTCCGGCGGATCGCGACGTCACCGCCGGTCCCGACGGACGACGCGTCCCGGTTGAGCTATCCGGACTGGATCGTCGACCGCCTCGTCGCGGACCTCGGTCGCGACCGGGCGACGGCGGCGCTCGAGGCGATGAACGGTCGGGCGGTCACCCACATGCGCGACGACGGCTACGTGCAGGACCCGGCGTCGCTCGCCGTGGTCGCTCAGGTGGGCGCGACGGCCGGCGAGGTGGTCGTCGACGTCTGCGCGGCGCCGGGGGGCAAGGCGACGGCGCTCGCCGGGTCGGGCTGCTCGGTGGTCGCGGTCGAGCTCCACCCGGGTCGCGCTCGTCTGCTCGAGCGGAACCGACGCGCAACGGGTGCGCAACGCCTCGCGGTGGTGCGGGCGGACGGGCGATCGCTCCCACTTGCGGCGGGGTCCGTCGATCGGGTGCTCGTCGACGCGCCCTGCAGCGGGCTCGGGTCTCTGCGCCGGCGACCCGACGCTCGGTGGCGGGTCGACGACGCCGCACCGGAGCGTCTCGCAACGCTGCAGCGAGACCTGCTCGCGCAAGCGCGCCGGATCCTCCGACCCGGTGGGACCTTGGTCTACAGCGTGTGCACGCTCACGGCGACGGAGACGCTCGGAATCGACCGATGGTTGTCCGACACGATGCCGGATCTCGAGGCCCAGCCCACGATGCGTCGCCTCGACGGATCCGCCGTCGTCTGGGAGCCGTGGGGCCGGGGTGCGTTGGTGCTGCCGACCGTGGAGGGGTCGGACGGGATGTTCGTCCTCGTGCTCCGCGACGTCGGCCACCGAGCGACCTGACCGCTACCGTTCGGGGATGCCGGACGTTGATGCGACGGGGTTGCAGGCGAAGGTGCTCACGGTCTCCGACGGCGTCGTGCACGGGACCCGTGTCGATCGCTCCGGTGAGGCGCTCGAGGAGCTGCTGCGCGCGGGTGGGTTCGAGGTGGTCGAACGCCGGGTCGTCGCAGATGGTGTCGAGTCGGTCGCGGCGGCGCTTCTCGAGATGACCGACGGGTTCGCGGGGCTCGTCGCGTCGACGGGCGGCACCGGATTCGGTCCTCGCGACCTCACGCCGGAGGGCACCCGCACGGTGCTCGAGCGGGAGGCGCCCGGTCTCGCCGAGGCGATGCGCGCGGCCAACCCCGCTCCGGGGCGCCTCTCGCGGGCGCTCGCGGGCACCCGTGGCTCGGCGCTGGTGGTCAACACGCCAGGGTCGCCGGCGGGTGCGCAGGAGTGCCTCGGCGCGATCCTCGACGTGGTGCCGCACGCGCTCCGACTGCTCGCCGATCAGCCGTCGGAGCACTGAGGCCGGGAGCGGTCAGCCGCCCACCGGGGCGAGGTCGCTGCGCCGTTCGGCGGTGTCGACGTGCCCTTCCGGCAGGACCAAGCGCACGCGCCGTCCGGGCCCCTTTCCGCGGGGGAGGCGGAGGACGTTGGGGTCGACCTGCGCCTCGGGGTCGAGGTCGGCGAGCAGCGCGTCGATGCCGGCCCGGTCGTCGCACGCAGCGAGGTCCCGTCGCAGGTCCCCGCCGGGGAGCGGGTAGCCCTTCAGGTACCAGGACATGTGCTTGCGGAACTCCCGGACGGCGCGGACCTCGTCACCCCGCCAGGCGACGAGGTCGTCGAGGTGGGCACGCAGGATCCCGATGACGGCGCCGAGGGTCGGGGGAGCAGGCGTCGTGCCACCGGCGAGGCGGGCGGCGACCTCGGCGAACAGCCACGGTCGCCCGAGGCATCCGCGCCCGATGACGACCCCGTCCACCCCGGTGTGCTCGAGCATCCGCAGCACGTCATCGGCCTCCCAGAGGTCGCCGTTCCCGAGCACGGGAACGGTGGTGACGGCAGCCCGGAGCTCGGCGATGGCATCCCAGTCGGCGGCACCGTCGTAGAGCTGATCCGCGGTGCGGGCGTGGAGCGCGACCGCCGCGGCGCCCTCCTCGGCGGCGATCCGGCCGGTCGCCAGGTGGGTGAGGTGCTCCCGGTCGAGGCCGAGGCGGAACTTGACCGTCACCGGGATGGTGCCTGCGCCCCGGACGGCCGCGCCGATGATCGCTGCGAGCACGGTCGGGCGCGCCGGTACGGCGGCGCCGCCGCCCTGACGGGTGATCTTCGGCATGGGGCAGCCGAAGTTGAGGTCGATGTGGTCGACGTGGCCGCCGTCGACGAGCCGGCGGACGGCCTCGCCGCAGTCGGCGGCGTCGGTGGCGTAGAGCTGCAGGCTGCGAACGCCGCAGTCGGGTGGGAAGGCGACGAACTCCTGCCAGGTGCGACGGTCGCCGTGGCAGAGCGCGCGTGCGGAGACCATCTCGCCGACGTAGATGCCCGGTTCGGCGTCGTTCTCGGCGGCCTCGGGGCGGATCGCATCCCGGGCGAGGTCACGGCACAGACTGCGGAACGGCGGGTTGGTGACGCCGGCCATCGGCGCGAGCACCATTGGCGGCCAGACGGCATGGGGTCCGATGTGGAGTGTTCCGGGCGGGCTGGTCGTCACCGCAGGGCAGGGTACCGCCCGGTGCGTGGGCCGGTGGTGCCCCGCGCTAGCGTCGGCCGACGTGCTGAAGCTCGTCCTCCCGAAGGGTTCGCTCGAGAAGGCCACGCTCGACCTGTTCGAGTCGGCAGACCTCACGGTGAACCGGAGTTCCGCGGTCGACTACAAGGCGACCATCGACGACCCTCGGATCGCCGAGGTGCGGATCCTGCGCCCCCAGGAGATCCCGACCTACGTGGCGGAGGGCCTCTTCGACGTCGGGATCACCGGTCGGGACTGGGTCGAGGAGACGGGGGCGGCGGTGGTGAGCCTCGGTGAGCTCGCGTATTCCAAAGCCACGTCGAACCCGGTTCGCATCGTTGTCGCGGTGCAGCAGGAATCCGCAGCGACGACGGTGGCGGACCTGCCGCAGGGCCTCCGTGTCTCGACCGAGTACCCGAACCTGACCCGTCGCTTCTTCGAGTCCAAGGGCATCGACGCCGACATCCGGCTCTCCTACGGGGCGACCGAGGCCAAGGTGCCCGACATCGTGGACTGCGTCGTCGACATCACCGAGACCGGTCGGGCGCTGCGGGCGGCCGGGCTCAAGATCATCGACACGATCGTCACGTCCTACACCGAGCTCGTCGCGAATCCCGTCGCTGCGGCGGACCCGGCGAAGGCGCACGCGATGGCCCAGATCCGCACCCTCCTGCTCGGGGCGCTCGATGCTCGTGGGCGGGTGCTGCTCAAGCTGAACGTGCCGCGCGACCGCCTCGACGCGGTGATCGGCGCGATGCCTTCGGCCAAGTCGCCGACGGTGAACGAGCTGTACGGCGGGGCCGGTTACGCCGTCGAGTCGGTGGTGCCCAAGCGTGGCATCAACATGCTGATCCCCCAGCTGATGGAGCTCGGCGCGACGGACGTGTTGGAGCTGCCGATCCTCAAGATCATCCCGTGAGCACCGTCCGGGGAACGGGGACGGTGACGGCCTTCGACGACCCAGACGGCATCGGAACGCTCGTGGTCGCCGGTCGGGTGCTCCGGTTCCACGCTGCGGCGGTGGCCGACAGTTCTCGGCACGTCGAGGTCGGCGCCGTCGTCCGCTTCGTGGAACGCCCCGGTCATCACGGGGTCTGGGAAGCGGACTCGATCGAGCCGACCTGACGTCGCCGAGGTCAGCGAGTGCCGTCGTGGCGCACGGCGAGCTGCGCGAAGACCAGCATGAGCTGGTTGCGGGCGTCTCGGATCGTGGGCTCGTCGGCGCCGAGTCGCCCTTCGCAGGCATCGAGGAGCGCGGCGAGGGCGTCGATGGCGAGTTGCGCGGAACCGAAGTCGGGCGGCGTGGCGGAGAGGTGGACCGCCGCGAGCTGGTACAGGCCCATGGCGTGGTTGACGATGATGACGTCGGCGGGGGCCGCCCGCAGCGCCTCGTTGATCTCCGCGATGCGTGCTGCTGCGGCCTCGTCGACCGTCATCGAACCGTTGCCACCGGCGGCGGGGGCAGCGTCCTCCGTCGGGAGGTCGCCGCCGGGTGTCCACAGACTGCTCATGCTGCTAACCTAACGCCGCGTTCGGGGACCCTGGTTCCCGTCGTGACAATCCGGAAGCGGGGTGCGTCGCCCACGATGCATCCCCACCCGGCCACCTGCGGGTGCGTCGGGTCGATGTGCGACGAGCGGCGCCGGCGGTGCCGCTCCCTCGGGCGTCGGCATTTCGGCGCCCGTCCCGTTCCGGTGGCTGGCGTGTGGGTTCGAAGTTCCGACCGACGCAGCACCACGAGGAGGACGAGCGTCGCCCATGGGGAGTGATCAGAGATAGCAACGCCCGCCGTCAACGAGCCGAGGGTCAACGACCGGATTCGCGCACGCGAGGTCCGAGTGGTGGGACCGGATGGCTCCCAGATCGGCATCAAGCCTCTTCCGGAGGCTCTTGCTCTCGCTCGGGAGCTCGAGCTCGACCTGGTCGAGGTCGCCGATAAGGCCGTACCGCCCGTCGTCCGCATCATGGACTACGGCAAGTACAAGTACGAGGCGTCGCAGCGTGCTCGTGAATCGCGCCGGAACCAGACCGCCGTGGTGCTCAAGGAGATGAAGTACCGCCCGAAGATCGGGAAGGCGGACTTCGACACCAAGACCCGAAGCGTCGAGAAGTTCCTGCACGAGGGGCACAAGGTCAAGATCACGATCATGTTCCGGGGGCGGGAGATCTTCCACCCCGAGATCGGGCGCAAGATCCTCGACGACGTCGCCGCCGCGGTGATCCACGTCGGTCGGGTCGAGGTGCAGTCGAAGCTCGACGGGCGCAACATGACGATGGTGCTCGCACCGGACCGCAAGGGTGGTCACGGGCAGACACGTCGCCGGAGCGACTCCGGGCCGGGAGAGGTGGTCGAGGGCGCCGAGCCCGAGGCTGCCGCCGAGGTTCCGGAGAGCCCGACCGAGTGATCCCGACGGCGCACGGAGCGCGCCGTCCCGTTCGTTCCGCCGGCCCTTCGGGGCCCGAGGAGAAGGAAATACCGACCATGCCGAAGATGAAGTCGCACAGCGGGGCCGCCAAGCGGTTCAAGGTGACGGGTACCGGCCGGATCAAGCGTGGCCGCGCGTTCCGCAAGCACCTGTTCGAGAAGAAGCCGTCCACCAGGACGCGTCGTCTGAAGCCCATGCAGGTCGTTTCCCCCGCCGACGAGGCGGGTGCGAAGCGCCTGCTCGGGATGTGACGCCTCCAGCGTCCGTCCCGCCGGCCGGCTCGTCCCGGCTCGTCGTCCGTTCGTTCGATCTCCCCCCTGAGGAGGAACCGTCATGGCCCGTGTGAAGCGTGCCGTCCACTCCAAGAAGCGTCGCCGCGTCGTCCTCGAACGCGCGGAAGGGTTCTACGGCAACCGGAGCCGTTCCTACCGTGCCGCCAACGAGGCGGTCATGCACTCGCTGCAGTACGCGTTCCGCGACCGCCGAGCCCGCAAGGGTGATTTCCGGCGGCTGTGGATCCAGCGGATCAACGCGGCCTGTCGCCTGAACGAGATCAGCTACAGCCGCTTCATCTCCGGTCTGAAGGCTGCGGGTGCCGAGGTCGACCGAAAGGTGCTCGCCGACCTCGCCGTCTCGGACCCCGCCGCGTTCACCGCGCTGGTCGTGGTGGCCCGCGAGGCGCTCGCTGCGGCCGACGCCTGACCGTTCCCGGCCGGCTGGCGTGGTCGCAGGTGGCGGCAGCGGACCGTCGGGTCGTCCTGCGATCCTGCGTCGGATGTCGGAGTTGAGTCGCGATCCAGCGGCTCGGCGAAGTTCGCGCGCGACGGTGGTCGAGGGCCCTCGGGCCCTCGACGAAGCGGTCCGTGACGGTGTCCGGATCCTCGAGGTGGCGGTGGAGGAGCGCGTCGGACGCGCCGCGGTCGGTCTCGTCGGTCCGGAGGTCCCGGTGCACGTCGTCCGTGACGGTTCCCTCGCGAAGTCGAGCGACCTGGGGTCGTCCCAGGGGGTCGCCGCGGTGGTGGAACTCCCGCCACCGGCGACGTTTCCTGACGACGGCATCGTCCTCGTGCTCGTCGACGTCGCCGATCCCGGCAACGTCGGGACGCTCGTCCGTGCTGCGGACGCCGCCGGCGCTTCGGCCGTCGTCCGGGTCGGCGGGACCGACCCATGGGCACCGAAGGTGGTCCGGGCGTCCGCCGGGTCGGTGTTCCGCCTGCCGGTGGTCGAGGTCGACGATGCGACGGGGCCGCTCGAGCGGGCCGGCTTCCGGACGGTGGCGACGGTCGCCCGTGGCGGGAGCGCTCCCGACGAGGTCGAGCTCCTCGAACGGGTTGCGGTGCTCGTGGGGAACGAGGCGCACGGGCTCGCCGATGCCGTCGTCGACGCCTGCGACGAGCGGGTCAGCATCCCGATGGCGTCGGGGGTGCAGTCGTTGAACGCTGCAATGGCGGGCACGGTCGTGTTGTTCGAGTCGGTCCGACAGCGTCGGGTGGCTCGAGGTGGAGGGAGTTGGACGTGAGTGGGTCGTCGGGGCAAGGCTCGTCGTCGATGGGACCGGAGATCGATCGTGCGCTGACACAGGGGCTCGAACTGATCGGCGCCACCGCCGACCTCGAGGCGCTCGCTGCAGCGGAGACGGCGGTGCTCGGGCGGCGTGCGCCGGTCGTGGAGCTGCGTCGTGGGCTCGCAGCGCTCGACGAGGACGGCCGGCGCGTGTTCGGGCAGGCACTGAACACCGCCCGGCAGCGGCTCGAGTCGGCCGTGGGGGAGCGGCGCGCTGAGCTCGGGGCCGTCGAGCGTCGCCGTCGGCTCGAGGCGGAGCGCCTCGATCTGACCGAGGTGGTCCCAGAGCGCAGGGTCGGTCGCGTCCACCCGTTCACGGCGGCGTGGGAGCGCCTCGAGGACGTCTTCCTCGGCATGGGGTTCCAGGTCGCGGAGGGTCCCGAGATCGAGACCGAGGCGTTGAACTTCGGTGCGTTGAACTTCCCCGAGGGGCATCCGGCCCGTGAGAGCTTCGACACCCTCTGGGTCGAGTGGGGTGCTCCCGGGTCGACGCTGCTTCGCACCCACACGTCACCGGTGCAAGTGCGGACGATGTTGGCCCAGGAGCCGCCGATCTATGTGATCTGCCCGGGCAGGGTCTTCCGCCAGGACACCCCCGACGCGACCCACATGCCCGTCTTCCACCAGATCGAAGGGCTCGTGATCGACCGGGGGATCACGATGGGTGATCTCGCCGGCACGCTCGAGGAGTTCACGAAGGCCTTCTTCGGCGGGTCGTTCACGTCGCGTCTGCGTCCGTCGTACTTCCCCTTCACGGAGCCGTCGGCCGAGTTCGACATCCAGCGGCCGGATGGTTCGTGGATGGAGCTCGGCGGCTGCGGCATGGTGCATCCCAACGTGCTGCGCGCCGGTGGGATCGATCCGGAGGAGTGGTCGGGGTTCGCCTTCGGGTTCGGTATCGACCGGTTCGCACTGGCGCGTCACGGTGTCGACGATCTCCGTGAGTTCTGGAGCGGGGACATCCGCTTCCTTTCGCAGTTCTGATCCCCGGTCCGCCGTTGCGGACCTCGTTCCGAGGAACCCTGCATGAAGGTTCTCCTGTCCTGGCTGCGTGAGTTCGCCCCGATCGAGGGGCAGGTCGACGCGCTCGCGGACGAGCTGTCCTCGCTCGGCCTCGCCGTCGAGGAGATCGTCCGGGTCGGGGCCGGTCTCGACGGGGTCGTCGTCGCGCGGGTGCTCGCCTGTCGGCCGCATCCGGCGGCCGACCGCATCCAGCTCGTCGATGTCGACGCCGGGGACGGCGCCGCGCTGCAGGTCTGTTGCGGGGCGTTCAACATGGCACCGGGTGATCTGGTGCCGCTCGCGACCGTCGGCACGACGATGCCGGACGGGTTGCGTATCGAGCGCCGCAAGCTCCGTGGCGAGTGGTCGAACGGGATGCTCTGCTCCGCCTCGGAGCTCCGCCTCGGCGGTTCCTCCGAGGGGATCATGATCCTCGAGGGCGGGTTGGCGCCGGGGACGGACTTCCGCGCTGCACTCGGGATCACCGAGGACGTCCTGTTCGACCTCGACGTCACCGGGAACCGACCCGACGCGCTGTCGGTCGCCGGCGTCGCCCGGGATCTCGCCGCTCGTGTCGGCGTCCCGTTCCGCTTCACCGATCCCGTTGTCCCAGCCCCGGTCGGCGGTGCGGTCGGCGAGGCGGTGGCCGTGCGCAACGATGCCCCGGATCTGTGTGGCCGGTTCGCCGTGCGGGTGCTCCGCAACGTGGTGGTTGGCCCGTCACCTTCCTGGGTCGTCGATCGGCTGACGGCCTGCGGTATGCGGCCGGTCAACAACGTCGTCGACGCGTCCAACTACGTGATGTTGGAGCTCGGCCAGCCGTCGCACACCTTCGATCTCGACCGGGTCGCTGGCGGCTCGATCGCCGTGCGTTGGGCCCGTGACGGCGAGACCCTCGAGACGCTCGACGGGGTCGTGCGCACGCTCGAACTGCGGGACGGGGTGGTCGTCGACGGTGACGACCGGGTGATCTCCCTCGCCGGGGTCATGGGCGGCGCCTCGACGGAGATCTCCGAGCAGACCACGTCGGTCCTGCTCGAGATGGCCTGGTGGGACCCAATGACGGTCGCCCGCACGGCGCGACGCCACGGGCTGCGGTCCGAGGCGTCGACCCGGTTCGAGCGGGGTGCCGACCCGGAGATCATCGACCGCGCGCTGCAACGCTTCGCCGAGGTCCTCGCGGCATCGTCGCCGCTCGAGCTCTCGCCGGGGACCTTCCTGGTCGAGGGCACGCTCCCGCCGGCAGCGACGGTCCGACTCCGCACCGAGCGGGTCAACGCGATTCTCGGAACCTCCCTGTCGCCGGAGGAGATCCGCAGCACGCTCGAGCCGATCGGGTTCGCCTGCCGCGTGGTCGGCGCCGACCACGACGTCGACGTGCCCTCCTTCCGCCGTGTGGATTCGTCCACCGAGATCGACGTCATCGAGGAGGTAGCGAGGCAGTACGGGCTGAACCGGATCGCCCGGACCGTTCCGGTGCCGGAGTCCCAGACGGGTTCGCTGACCGTCGTGCAGTCGGAACGTCGACGGCTGCGCAGGGCACTCGTCGGGTTCGGCCTGACCGAGGTGATGCCGGTGCCGTTCCTCGCGCCGGGTGACTTGCAGCGAGCAGGCTTCCCGACGGATGCCGTGGTGGTGACCAACCCGCTCGTGGCCGAGGAGTCGGTCATGCGGACGAGTCTCCGACCGGGGATCCTGAAGACGCTCGCCTACAATGCGTCGCACCGCAACACCGGGCTCGAGATCTTCGAGATCGGCCACGTGTACCTCCCGACCGACCGCTCGGCGGACCTTCCCGACGAGCGGGAGTTCCTCGCCGTGGCCCGTGCCGGGCGCGACGCTGCTGCGGCGGTTGAGGCGTGGCAGGCGGTCGTCGACACACTCGGCCTCGTCGACGTGGGGCTCCTCAACACCACGGTTCCGGGGCTGCACCCGACGCGTGCAGCGGAGGTTTCCGTCGGCGGGCAGGTCGTGGGCGTGCTCGGCGAGGTGGACCCCGAGGTGCTGGGCGCGTTCGGGGTCTCGGAGCGGGTGGCGTGGCTCGACGTCGATCTGAGCCTCCTCGCCGGGCTCCCGCAGGGTTCGCGCTCCTACCGACGGGTGAGTCGATTCCCCTCGAGCGACGTCGATCTCGCGTTCGAGGTCGACGACGAGGTTCCGGCGTCGGTGGTGGGGGCAGCGGTGCGTGCCGCCGGAGGGGACCTGCTCG
>Ga0194133_10003517_pt1 | contig 22134 bp, 20 predicted proteins | sample TA2KigOf40mmetaG_FD_155448 | JGI IMG/M metagenome (GOLD analysis project Ga0194133, IMG submission 155448) | Freshwater microbial communities from Lake Tanganyika, Tanzania - TA2015055 Kigoma Offshore 40m | ecosystem: Environmental > Aquatic > Freshwater > Lake | place: Tanzania: Lake...
TGATCTTCATTTGCTCGGTCTGGCCGATGCTGATCAACACTGCCTTTGGCGTGGCCTCGGTGCGCAGGGAATGGATGGACGTTGCACGCACGCTCGAAGTGAGGCCACTGCGCAAGGCACTTCAGGTGATCCTTCCTGCGGCGGCCCCCACCATCATGACCGGTATGCGGATCTCGATCGGGATTGCATGGCTCGTGATCGTGGCCGCCGAAATGCTTGTCGGTGGAACCGGTATCGGTTATTTCGTGTGGAACGAGTGGAATAACCTTTCGATCAGCAACATCCTGATTGCGATCCTGCTGATCGATGTGGTGGGCATGCTGCTCGACTTCCTGTTTGCCCGGCTGCAGCAGCTTGTGACGTACCGGGATTGAGCTGCACCAACTTGCGATGGTGGAATGAGCGCATTTCTTCAGGTCCAGAGCCTGCGCAAGGAGTATCCCGGATCGGGAGAAGCGGGCAGCCTTGTCGTCTTCGACGACATAAGCTTCAACATTCCGCGTGGCGAGTTTGCCTGCATCATCGGTCACTCGGGTTGCGGCAAGACCACCATCCTCAACGTTCTGGCCGGCCTCGAACAACCCACGGACGGTCATGTGTTTGTGGATGGCCGCGAGGTTTCCGGCCCCAGCCTCGATCGGGGGGTGGTCTTCCAGTCGCACGCGCTTCTGCCCTGGCTCAGTGTGTGGGGCAACATTGCCTTTGCGGTGAAGTCGAGATGGCCGCACTGGCCGAAATCACAGGTTGCCGGGCAGGTCCGGAAATACATCGAACTCGTGCATCTTCAGGGCGCTGAACGCAGGAAACCCGCGCAGTTGTCCGGGGGCATGAAGCAACGGGTGGGGATCGCGCGGGCCTTTGCGATTCAGCCGAAGATGCTTCTTCTCGATGAACCCTTTGGCGCACTCGATGCCCTCACACGCGGAAACATCCAGGACGAACTCGTGGAGATCGTGCGGCAGACCCAGCAAACAGTGTTCATGATCACGCACGACGTGGATGAGGCGATCCTTCTTGCCGACAGAATCTTTCTGATGAGCAATGGCCCTCGGGCAGTGATCGCCGAGATTGTGGAAAACACCCTGCCGCGCGGCCGTACCCGCACCACGATGCATCACGATGCGCAGTTCTATGCGATCCGGAACCATCTGATCGATTTTCTGATCAAGCGCGTTGGCGCGATGTCGGGCGATCGGACGGCAACGCCATCGTGTCCCCTCACCGTCCGTCCCGGACTGGTCGCTAACCCGGCCTGAACCCAAGGAGTACTTCAGATGAATGCCATGCGCGATTTCTCCGCCTCCAGGCCCATGACCCGTGAGGATGTCAGCGACCTCATCTACGCCGCCAAGGTTCAGGGCGGTATCCGATGGGCCGACGTTGCAAGGGAACTCGAACTCTCGAAGGAGTGGACCACCGCCGCGTGCCTTGGTCAGATGACCCTCACTGCGACACAGGCCCAGACCGTTGGCAGGATCTTCGGGCTTCCGAAAGAGGCTGTGGCACTGCTCCAGGTTGTGCCCTACAAGGGTTCGTTGCCGACCTCCGTGCCCACCGATCCCCTGATCTATCGGTGGTACGAGATCGTGAACGTGTACGGGTCCACGATCAAGGAACTCATCCATGAGGAATACGGTGACGGGATCATGAGCGCGATCGACTTTTCGATGGACATCGTGCGCGAGCCGGACCCGAAGGGCGACCGCGTGAAGGTGACGCTCTCTGGCAAGTTCCTGCCCTACAAGACCTACTGACTCAGATGCGGTATCGCGCAGTCGCCCTGAGCGTCCTTGGCTCGGCAGGGTGTAGATGGAGCCCGGCAACGCCGGAGGGCGGCTCGCCCGCCACCCGGGAGGTGTAGTGGTAGCTGATGTCGCTGTTCTTGCGATCCCAGAGGTTGAAGACCTCTAGCGCAAGACTCAGTCCTTCGCCCACTGTCTTGCTGATGCGAAGATTCGTGGTGAGGCTCGCGCGCGACCGGGCACTGTCGTCCTCCAGTAGGGGAGCCGATCCGAGGTAGCGCACCCCGATTGCGCCCGACCAGTTCCCGAGGTTGCGCAGGGCAAGGCTGAGGTTGGCAACTTTCTGGACGGCGTTGGGAATCCGGTTTCCCACCAGGTCGCCGTCTGAGTAGCGGGGCCGGGTCCACGCCAGGTTCAGGTCCATCAGCAGGGTTTGACCCTGCGACCAATGACTGCTCCACTCAACTCCGGAGCGCCTGCTTGGCCTTCCGGCCTCGGTGGTTCCGGCATCGCCCACATAGACCAGCTCCGAGTCGAACTTCAACTGCCAGAGGGCCAGTGCCGTCTGCAGGTTGGGCAGGATCCGGGTCTTCATGCCCACCTCCCGGCCCTCGGACCCAACCAGCGCGGGCACCCTTTCCACCGGCAAGGACGTCCTCGGGTCAACACCTGCCGTCGCGCCGCGCGCATCGTTGCTGTGAAACCCGCGCCCCGCGTTGAGGAAGATCTCGGTTTCCTTCCAGGGACCAAAAACGAGTGACAATTTCGGAGACCATCGGAAGGCCGTGGCCCTCCCGGAGTTTTCAGCCTGTGCAAGGCCCGTCACCTGCGCGTCGAGCTGGTCGGCCCTCAGGCCAGCCACAGAGCGTAGCCAGGATGTCCAGGCGATCCGGTTTTCACCGTAGAGCGACATCAGCGTCTGTCGAACCCGGTCATCACGCACCGTGGCGCGCAAATCCCTTTGCGCGCTGTCGAAAAGCCCAACGCGGATCCGGTCCTGACGCACCTGAACCCCGAGCGTGCTCTGCATGCTGCGATCGCCCCCGAGCGGGAGGATCCACGACCGCGATGCCTTGCCGCCCAGGACCGTCCTGTGGTCGGTCTGAGCAAACTGATCGGTGTCCCTCTCGAGCATGTAGGTGAAATTCGAGAAGAGATCCAGACTGTATTGGATCGCATACCACTCGAGCTGCGTGAGTCCATGGTCATCGGCTGCACGCCACCTTCCCGAGAGGCTGACCCGCCGCGTCGAGGCGCCGTCGCTCGGGTCGAGCGAATCAAACCGGCCAAAGGGTCTTCCCTGATAGGTACCGGCATCGATCAGCCGCTGAGGCACCTGGTCGGTGGAGTTCCAGCGCGCAGCATACGCCGCCAGGCTCATCGACCAGTTGACCTGCGGCGACCCGCCGCTGAGCGCGAAATGGGTGTGCAGCTTGCGCAGGCCCGCTGGCACGGACCACGGACCGTCGTGGTGAAGTTGCTCGATCGCCGCAAGGAGACCGATGCCTGGCGAGAGTTCGTGGGAGGCGGCAGCGAACCCGCGCAGATACCCTCGCTCACCCACGCCCAAGGTGTAGATCGGACGTTCGACCCTGGCGCGGTACACCACGTTTGCCGAGCCCGCCGACGAAAAATCGCCATCGGCAGCAAAGTAGGGGCCTTTGCGGTACTCCACGCGACTCACCAGCTCGGGGATCAGGATGTTCAGGTCGCTGTAGCCATGACCGTGGCCGTGCGTAGGCATGTTGACCGGTACGCCGTTGATGGTCGTGGCAAAGTCGGTGCCATGGTCGAGGTTCATTCCCCGCAGGAAATACTGGTTGGCCTTGCCGTCGCCCGAGTGCTGTGTCACCACCATGCCGGGGATGTATTCAAGCACTTCGGCGGGGCGCAACAGCGCGCGACTTCGCACGAGTTCAGCGCCGAACACCCCCTCACTTGCCGCATCGGCTGATCCGAGCGCGTGGCCGTAATGGCCAGTCACCACCACGGCAGGCGACTCGTGCCCACGGGCGGGGCATGCCGCCCCGAAAACCACGGCCAGCAGCAGCGCTGCCGGCGATACCGCCTTGAAGTCATTGCCGGATCGTCGCGCGCACGGCGCCTTCACGCGGTTTCCAGCGGGTTGGTGTGCACCCATCCCGAAATGCGATCGACGTCGTTGTCGGCAGGATCGGCGTGTGCGTCGGAAACTCAAGCCCAGACGGCTGCATGTTCGGCTGCAAAGTCTGCAAACCGGCGCGGTGCATGGCCCGTGAGGCGCTCCACATCAGGGCTGATGCCCGCGGCCCAGCCCTGCTTGTAGACCCGGTTCAGACTCATGAAGTAGCCCACCATCACCTCCGGCAAGCCCCAGGCGCGCAGGTCGGCTTCGGCTTGTTCCTCCGTGATGTCGTCGTAGCGGATCTCGCGTCCCGCCGCCTGGGCGATCAGTGCGACTTGCTGGCCGGTGGATAGCGCCTCGCCTCCGGTCAGGGTGTAGGTTCGAGCTGCGTGCGCAGACGGGTTGGTCAGCACCACGGCCGCCACATCGGCAATGTCACGCACGTCGATCACGCTGATGCCGGCGGTGCCATGCGGCGCGGCATAACGGCCGCCCCTGAGTTGAGCCGCATGGAAGTTCACCCAATTCTGCATGAAACCCGCTGGGCGAAGCAGCGTGTAAGGGATACCGCTGCGCTCCATCAGCGCATCGATGCGGCCATGCAGATTGGCAATCGCAATCGGGCTGGTTGCATCGGCCCCGGCCCCGGATGAGCGGACCATGTGTTTCACACCCGAGGCCTTGGCGGCTTCGACCGCATTGTGGGCCAGTTGCCAGGAGTCGGGCGTGAGCGGGAAGAGCAGAAACAAGGTGTGCACCCCAGCGAAGGCGCCGGTGAGCGAAGCCGGGTCGGCGAAGTCTCCAAAGACCATGCCTTCACCAGACCTGCGGCTCATCACGGCAAAGTCGGCGCCCCCGGCGCGCAGTTCCTTCACGAGTTCGGAGCCGATGGTGCCGCTCGCGCCAGTAACGAGGATGGGGGTTGTCATGTCGATCCTTTGAACGCGTGTTGCAGTGGGCTTGACTGGTGCTGGTTGATTCACTTCCAGACGAGCAGCTCTCCGGTTTGTGGTGCCATCCGGGTTGCCATGCTATCCGGATTGTGGCGCCATCCGGGTTGTTGTGCTCTACGGATTGTCGTGCTATCCGGGTTGTCGTGCTCCATGGATTGTCGTACTAGCCGGGCTACTGGCTTGATCCTGGGCCACCTGCGCAGGTTCAGCAATCCGGTAGGCGATCACCCGGTCGCCTCGCTGCCGCCTGTCCCACATCCGCAGCAAAGCAGGGTGTCCGGTTTCCGCGAAGTCGATGATGCATACCTCGGATTTGCCGGGGTGCCCGCGGTGCAGGCGGCGGATGTGCCGCTCGGCCCGCCTTGACGCCCTGTGGCAGATCCGCTAGACATCGGTGCGCCCCGAATCAGGCGATGGAGTGGCGCAACTTTCCCAGTCCTTGACCGCCTTGGGTGGCCCGAGCCTTCCACCCTTGCAGAAGTCGCGGGGCTGGACGACCGGCCGGGCATCATCGCCTGTCGGTTCGAACTTCAAGGGCGACAGCCGTATGAGTATGCCAGTATTGCGGTCTTGAGCCTCCTCCAGCCACGCCCATCCCATGCACACAACGCTTCCGCCCAACGCATTCCCGGCCACAATGGGAAACGGGTCCAACCCTTCGCTGGAGCGCTGGCTGCTCGAAGGAGTGCGCACGATCGCCGACTGGCCGAAGCCCGGGGTCATGTTCAAGGACATCACTCCGCTCTTTCACGACGCCGATCGTTTCCGCAGGATGGTCGATGCGCTTGCCCGGCGGCATGCCGGCAGCCAGGCTCAGAGCGTGGCCGGAATCGATGCGCGCGGCTTCATGCTCGGCGCGGCACTCGCCTATGCAATGGGGCTGGGATTCGTGCCGATTCGCAAAGTGGGCAAGTTGCCGGGTGAAACGCTGCGCGAAGACTATGCCCTCGAGTATGGGCAGGCGAGCGTGGAGATCCACGCCGACGCTTGTGCACCGGGTACACGCGTCGTTCTTGTGGACGACCTGATCGCCACGGGGGGAACCATGCTGGCCGGAGCGCGACTGCTGCAACGGCTCGGTGCGGAGGTGATCGAGGCGGTGGCAATCATCGATTTGAGCGACCTCGGTGGATCCGAGCGGCTGGCACGCGCTGGCTTCAGAACCTACAGCTTGCTGGTTGTGACATCCGACTAGCCAGGCCCGGGGTGCTCCTCCCGCTGCTCCTGCCTGCGCTCCTGCCTGCGCTCCTTCCAGTGCTCCGGTGCTCCTGCCAGTGATCCTGCCACTGCCCCTGCCGGTGCTGAAACCGACCAGACCGGCCGCTGGCCTGTGACGCGCCTCGACAAGTGGCTCTGGGCGGCGCGCTTCTTCAGGACGCGATCGCTTGCGCAGCAAGCCATCGCGCGAGGGCAGGTCAGGCTGGCGGGCGAACGTGTGAAAACTTCGCGCGAGGTTCGTGTGGGCGACGCGTTGAGCCTGGACCAGGGCGACTGGGTGCGCGAGGTTGAGGTGCTTGCGGTGGCAGAGATCCGCGGGCCGGCAAGCATCGCGCAAGGGCTCTACGTTGAGCGCGCAGACTCCGTTGCGGCAAGGGAGCGCGCGCTCGAACGTGCGCGGGAACGTCGAAGGCTTTTTCCGGAACCCGCACACAGCATCCAGGGCGGGCGTCCGACCAAGTTCGACCGCCGGGCGTTTGAACGGCTCAAGGGATGAGACTGGCGCACAAAGCCAGGCCATCCTCGTGCCGAAAGTCGGAAACGCAGTGCCGTCGCGCTTCAGGCGACATGTTGTTCGGCGAGGTCGCGCATGCGGTTTTGTGCAAGAAGGAGCGTGAGCGCCGAACTTGCTGCAAAGAGGATCCACAAGGCAACAAAGCCCACGGTGTAGGCGGCCATCGGCTCACCGTGAAGGTACTCCTGCACCAGGCTGATGTCTTCCGGATGGACAAGTGCAAACAGGAGACCGTCGGCCACCACCGCGAGCAGAAAGGCTGGCCACAGGATCTGCATCGCGCACCAGTAACCCCTACCCGGTGCCTGGCGAATCACGGGGGCTTCCGCGCTGTCCATTGTTGGGCTGCTCCTCGCATCACGGCTGGATCACCATTTCATCTTCGGATGCCGACCATAGGGCTTTCGCACGCCAGGCACCGGCTGCGTCCTCCACCATCACCTGCCAACGGCCTTCATCGGGCCACTTGAAATGTCTTGCAAGGTATTCGCCTTCGCCAAGCGGCTGCGCCGACGCCTGGAGATCGCGTCCTGCGAGCGTGGGGTGGATCCACTGCACCCGCACCGGATAGGGTGACGACCAGGGACGTCCCTGGGCCTCCACGTTGAGTTGCAAGCCCTCCGGCGTTGGCTTGAGGCGCAACTGCAGTCCCAGGGCCTGCGCGTGCGCTTCCTTGGCGAGCGATCGGTTGATCGCCTTGCCCTCGCGCCAGTATTCGTCAACCACCAGCGCGTGATTGGTGGTGACCGCGAGGTAAGCGGTGAAGACGCCACCAACGACCGCAAGCCCTGGCATGAGCATCAGCAGCCACGGCCACCTCTGACGGTACCAGGGCAGACCCGCAGCCGGGCTTTCGGAGCTGGCGCGCAACGGCTGAACCCGGAGGGTGTCCGCTGCGGAACTTTCAAGGTTGGGGCGTGGTTGCGAGTTGCTCATGGTGCGCGCCGCGGACCGTAGAAGGTGGTCTTTTCGAACACGGTGCCCGATGGGTCGGCAGCCGTGATCTCGAGCAGGATCTTGCTGGATCCAGCGGGCACCTTGTCGCCGGGCGCATGGATCGCGATTGCGACAAGCCGCGTGCTTGCCGCATCCACCCTAATCTCGGCTGGAAACACCTCAATCGCTTCCAGTCCGCTCGCACGCAGGGTGTAGCTCACCGGATGCTCTGCCGCATTGATGAGCTGGATACGGTAGCTGTTCTCGATCACACCGCCTGCGAGTTCACGAGCGAGCGAACCCCGATCACGCAGGATGTCGACCTTGAAGGGCGTCCGCAGGTTGAGCGCCACCAGGAGCGCCGCGCTGACCGCAACAAGGGTCACCCCGTAAACGATGATGCGCGGACGAAACATCCGGACCAGGATGTCTTTGTCGGCAACCCTGCCCTCGATCGCGTTCTCGGTTGAATAGCGGATCAAACCGCGTGGAAGTCCCACCTTGTCCATCACCTCGTTGCAGCCGTCGATGCAGGCCGCGCAGCCAATGCACTCATACTGGAGACCCTTGCGGATGTCGATACCGGTGGGACAGACGTGCACGCAGACGCCGCAGTCGATGCAATCGCCGCGCCTTTCAGCCGGCTGGAGTGCAGCGGTTGCAGGGGTTACAGGGATTGCAGGGGTTGCCGCGGTTGCCGCGGTTGCCGCGGTTGCCGCGGTTGCCCCGGTTGCCGCGGTTGCAGCGGTTGCCGCGGTCGCCGGGGCTGGTGCGCAGCGTTCCGACTTGCGACGTGCTCCCCGCGGCTCGCCCCGCTGCGGATCGTAGGTCACGACCAAGGTGTCCTTGTCGAACATCACGCTCTGGAAACGGGCGTAGGGGCACATGTACTTGCACACCTGCTCGCGCATGAATCCGGCGTTGCCCCAGGTGGCAAAGCTGTAGAACAGCACCCAGAATGCCGACCAGCCGTCGATTTCGAGGGTGAGGATTTCGAGAAGCAGGTCCCGGATGGGCACGAAGTAGCCAACGAAAGTGATCCCGGTCCAGAGCGCCAGCGCGAGCCACAGCGCGTGTTTGCCGAGCTTCGCCCGCGCCTTGTGCAGCGTCCACGGCGACTGGTCGAGTCGAATGCGCGCCGAACGGTCGCCTTCGATCTTCTGCTCGATCCAGAGGAACATTTCGGTGTAGACCGTCTGCGGACACGCATAGCCGCACCACAGACGCCCGGCGATGGCCGTGAAGAAGAAAAGTGCGTAGGCCGAAATCACCAGCAGCACAGTGAGATAGATGAAGTCCTGCGGATAGAGCACCAGCCCGAAGATGTGGAACTTGCGCGCGCCCAGATCGAAGAGCACCGCCGGCCGATCACCCCAAGGCATCCACACGAGCCCGTAGTAGAGCAACTGCGTGAACCAGAGGGCGGCCCAGCGCCAGCGGGCGAACGAACCGTGCACCGACTTGGGGTAGAGCTTCTTGTGCGCCTGATAGAGGCTGATGACGACGGGCTGCGGGGTTTGCATGAATGGGGGCTGGAGCCGAGCGGCGTCAGGGGTGGTGGGGTTGCGCAGGCAGGCTCAACGGGAGGCCACCGCACTGGTGCCTGAAAGGCTCCAGACGTAGGCTGCAAGCACCCGTGCCTTGCCTCGCGCCAATTCGGTGTCGCCGCCAAGCAGACTTCCAAACGAAGGCATGTTGTTTTGCTTGCCCTCGACGATCACCTGCTGGATGGTCTTGATGCCACCGCCGTAAAGCCAGATGTTGTCGGAGAGGTTGGGGGCGCCGATCTGCACATTGCCCTTGCCATCGTTGCCGTGACACGCGGCACACACACCGAACTTGCCCTTGCCCATCTGCGCCTTGAGGCTGTCGTGCGCGGCGCCCGAGAGCGAAAGCACATAGTTCGCCACGTTTTCCACATCTGCAGGCGTTCCCAGGGCCGCGCCCATCGGCGGCATGACCGCCTGACGCCCGTTGAGGATGGTCGTCATGATGTACTCGCCGCTTCCCACGCCGAGCCAGTCCTTGTCGACCAGGTTAGGGAAGCCCACCGAGCCCTTGGCGTCGGAACCATGACACTGCACACAGTAGGTGAGATACATCCGCTCGCCCATCCCCTGCGCCGACTTGTCGCTCGCGATCTGCTCGATCGGCATCGTGGCGTAGCGCTCGAAGATGGGCAGCATCGTTTCGTCGTAGCGCTTCATCTCCTTCTGGTACTGGCTCACCTGCGTCCAGCCGAGGCTGCCCGCGTGGTTGCTCAGGCCGGGAAAAAGGTAGAGATAGGCGAGCCCGAACACGATGGTGATGAGGAAGAGCCCCACCCACCAGCGCGGCAGCGGATTGTTGAGTTCCTCGATCTCGTCCCATGCATGGCCCGTGGTGGCAATGCCCTTCTCGTTGCCGGGAAGCCTCTGGCGGGCTGTGACCGCAATCAGGAGAAGGCAAAAGAGGATCGACACCACTGTGCCAATCGCCACGAACCATCCCCACCCCTGGCTGAAAAAGTCGGTCACCGTTTGCTGTGCGGTCCCCATGTCATTTCTCCGAAGTCCTGGCCGGTTGAGCCGCATGCGGCCCGGAAGGTGGATCATCCTCATGGAAAGGAATCGCGGCGTCGGCGTCGAACCGTGTACGCAACGCCGGCGCAAAGGCCCAGAGCACGATGCCCACAAAGGCCGAAAAGGACACGACGGTAATCAGGATGCGCAGGTCGGTGAGCCAGTCCATCGTGCCTGCCCCTAAGGCTTCAGTGCAGTGCCGAGGCCCTGCAGATACGCGATGAGAGCGTCCATTTCGGTTCTCCCTTTCACCAATCCAGGCGCCTTGGCGATCTCGTCGTCGCTGTAGGGATGTCCGAGAGTCCGCAGCGTTTTCATATGGGTCTGGATCGTGGGCCCGTCCACAACCGCCTTGGCAAGCCACGGATAGCCGGGCATGTTCGACTCGGGCACCACATCGCGAGGGTTCATCAGGTGGATGCGGTGCCACTCGTCGTTGTAGCGGCCGCCCACCCGTGCCAGATCGGGGCCGGTACGCTTGCTGCCCCACTGGAATGGCCGGTCGTAGACAAACTCGCCCGCCACCGAATAGTGTCCGTAGCGCTCGGTCTCGGCCCGGAAGGGCCGCACCATCTGGGAATGGCATCCATAACAGCCCTCGCGCACATACACATCGCGCCCGGCAAGCTGCAAGGCGTCGTAGGGCTTGAGCCCTGACACCGGCTCGGTGGTGGAGCGCTGGAAAAAGAGGGGCACGATCTCCACCAATCCGCCAACGCTCACTGCAAGGATCACCAGCGCGATGAGCAGCGTCACATTCTTTTCAATCAGGCTGTGGTCGAACTTCATTGCATGGACTCCAGGTCGTGGGCGCTGTTCCGATCGCGGTGGGTGCGGCCGCTCAGGCGTGCGCTGGAAGCGCCGGAATCGGCGCCTGCACCGCCCTGCCCTGCGTCACCGTCATCACGCAGTTGACAAGCATCAGCAGCATTCCGCCAAGGTAGAGCACGCCGCCAAGGAAGCGCACCACGTAGTAAGGGTAGGTGGCCTTGATCGATTCGATGAAGGCATAGGTGAGCGTGCCGTCCGGATTGGTGGCGCGCCACATCAGACCCTGCATCACGCCGGCAATCCACATCGCCGCGATATAGAGCACGATGCCGATCGTGGCCACCCAGAAATGCAGCTCCACCCACTGCGGCCGCGCCATCTGCTCGCGGCCGAAGAGGCGTGGCAGAAGGTAGTAGATCGATCCGATGCTGATGAATCCCACCCAGCCGAGAGCGCCCGAGTGGACGTGGCCCACGGTCCAGTCGGTGTAGTGCGACAGCGCATTCACCGTCTTGATCGACATCATCGGGCCCTCGAAGGTGGACATGCCGTAGAAGGACAGCGACACCACCAGAAACTTCAGGACCGCATCGTTGCGCAGCTTGTACCAGGCTCCCGAGAGCGTCATGATGCCGTTGATCATCCCACCCCACGAGGGCGCAAGAAGGATCAGCGAAAACACCATCCCGAGCGATTGGGTCCAGTCGGGCAGGGCGGTGTAGTGCAAATGGTGGGGTCCGGCCCACATGTAGGTGAAAATAAGCGCCCAGAAGTGCACGATCGAAAGTCGGTAGGAGTAGACCGGACGCCCCGCCTGCTTGGGTACGAAGTAGTACATCATCCCGAGAAAGCCTGCGGTGAGGAAAAAGCCCACCGCGTTGTGCCCGTACCACCACTGGATCATGGCGTCCTGCGCGCCGGCGTAGGCCGAGTAGCTCTTGGTGAGCGAAGCCGGAAGCGCCATGCTGTTGACGATATGCAGGATCGCCACTGTGAGGATGAACGCGCCGAAGAACCAGTTGGCCACGTAGATGTGCTCGATCCTGCGCTTGGCGAGCGTGCCGAAGAACACCACCGCGTAACACACCCATACCACTGCGATCAGCAAGTCGATCGGCCATTCAAGCTCGGCGTATTCCTTGCCCGAAGTGATGCCGAGAGGCAGGGTGATCGCCGCCAGCACGATCACCAGCTGCCACCCCCAAAAAGTGAAGGCTGCAAGCGGTCCCCCGTAAAGGCGGGTGTGCGTGGTGCGCTGCACCACATAGTAGGAGGTGGCAAAGAGCGCGCTGCCTCCGAAGGCAAAGATCACCGCGTTGGTGTGCAGCGGCCGAAGCCGGCTGTAGGTGAGCCACGGGATGTCGAAGTTGAGCGCAGGCCAGGCAAGCTGAGCGGCGATAAAGACGCCAACCAGCATGCCCACAACGCCCCAGACCACGGTCATGAAGGCAAACTGACGCACGACGGTGTAGTCGTAGCTTTGCGCCTGATCGGCGGCTTGAGCGCCTGCGAACGCTGCCATTGCAATCCCATTAACACACAAGTGTTTTAGGGGATTTTAGGCGATCTTTTTCCGATGGAAGACCCAGACGGAAGTTTTTTTGGTCTCAACGGCTGTATTTGTGAAAATTCTGCGACAGGCTGGTCAGGTCGGGGGTGGGCTGGAGCTTGAAGGCTTCTCGCCGGACACCCGGTCATCGTCGAGCAGTACCTGTCGGCCCTGCGACTCGAGATCCCTGAACTGCCCGCTCGACTCCATGCGGAAGAAGAACCACACCGCAAGACCGAGAATGGCCAGGCTCAAGGGAATCAGGATGTAGAGCGCTTCCATGACAGACCCCGCAGACTGTTCATCACCACCAGCAGCGAACTCGCCGACATGCCAAGCGCTGCACTCCACGCCGGAATCCAGCCCAAAGCCGCAGCCGGAATGGCGAGCATGTTGTAGAGCGTAGCCCACGCGATGTTCTGGCGCATCAGGCGGATCGCCTGCCGGCCGGCGGCAATCAGCAGAGGCACAGCGTCGAGCCGTCCGGAAAGCACCACCGCCCCCGCGTGCAGTCGGGCGAGGTCGCTCGCCTGCCCAACGGCAGCCGACATGTCGGCTGCAGCAAGCACTGCAGCGTCGTTGAGCCCGTCGCCAACCATCAGGACGCGTTTCCCCTGTGTTTGAAGGGCGGCTACCGCCCGCCACTTGTCCTGCGGTGACTGCGCGCCACACGCCTGCACAAAGGTGTGCGGCGCGAGCGCGCCGATCAGCCGATTCACCGAAGCCTGATGGTCGCCCGAGAGCATGTGCAGACGCAACCCGAGGGTGCGCAACGCGGCCAGACTTGCCACCGCGTCGGTGCGCAAGGGGTCGTCGAGTTGCCAGCGGGCGAGCGCTTTGCCGTCCACGCTGAGCCAGACCTCCTGGAGCGACGACGCAGCAACCGCAAGCAAGGCCTCCGGTGCGAGCGTTGCCTTCGGGGGCGGCTGCGGGGATTGGGGGCAGGCAAAGGCCCGGGACCCAAGCCGAAGGATCGAGCCCGGCCTCAGCGCCAACTGCGGGAAAGCCCAAGCGCGGGGCACGCCTGGGTGCGGGGCGGGCGGGGTACTCGGCTGCGGGGCTGGCGGAGTATTCGGGTGCGGGGCGGGCCGTGACCCCACCTTCGCTTGCAGCTCGCGAGGTGCCTCCGGCACCGCAAGGATACGTGCCTGAACTCCCTGGCCAAGCGCGCCGCGCACCTCCTCGATAGCAAAGGGCTCTTGCTGCGCCGCGCTTGCGGCTGCTGCTTCGGCGCGGCGGGCGATCGCCACCGAAAGCGGGTGCGGTGAAGCCTGCGCCAGTGGCAGGGCAAGGCGCAGGGCGGCTGCCTCATCGCGAAGGGCCGGACAGCAGAGGTCGACCTGCCGCACTTCGGGCCGACCCTGGGTGAGTGTCCCGGTCTTGTCGAACACCACATCGGTCACGGCAGCAAGCCGCTCGAGACCGTCTCCGCGCTGCAGGATCACGCCTGCCTGGGCAAGCGTTGACTGCACTGCTGTGATCGCCGACGGCACCGCAAGCGATAACGCGCAGGGGCAGGAAACCACCAGCACCGCAATCGCCACATCGAGCGCCCGCTCCGGGTTGACGAATAGCCAGGCTCCGAGCACCGCAGCCACAAGGACCAGCAGCCCGACGATGAAGTGGCGTGCGGCGCGGTCGGCCAACTCGGCGAGTGCAGGGCGGGAACTCCCCGCCCGCGCAATCAGTCGCTGCAGGTCGGCGCGGGTAGAGCCCTGTGCAGGTCGCACCACCTGAAGCTTGACCGTCTGCGCCTGCGCAATCACTGCGCCCGACGGAACAAGCGACCCGCGCAGGAAGCACTGCGGCTCGCTTTCTCCGCTCAACAGGGAGCAATCCGCAAGCAGGGTGTCTTCGAGCGAAAGTGCATCCGCAGGCACACTTGCACCAGGGTCGAGGACAATCAGGTCGCCCACCTCCAGATCCTCGGCAAGAACCACCGTCTCGGCAGTGCGCGTTGCGTCGGGGACCGCAGCCCCACCTGCAGCCAAGGCGGCAGACGACGAACCGAGTCGGCGAATGCCCTGCGGCAGCGTTGCCGAGAGCCGATCGAGCCAGCGCAGTGACCGGCGCCGCGCACGCGCCTCGAGCCAGCGAGCACCCAGCAGCAGAAAAACGAACATCGTCACGGTGTCGAAGTAGACCTCCCCTGCGCCGCGCCAGGTGTTGACAGCGCTCGCGAGGTAGGCTGAAAGCAGGCCGAGCGCCACCGGTACGTCCATTCCAAGGTGTCGGTGCACCACATCCCGCACCGCGCCACGCAGCAAGGGCCAGCCGCTGTAGAGCAGCGCTGCCAGCGTGATGACCAGGCTCGCCCAGTGAAGCAGGCCCGCCTCGAGAGGGTCGACATCGTCGACATGGGCCCAGTAGAGGGGGGCCTGCAACATCATCACCTGCATCATCGCCAGACCCGCGACGAAGAGTTGCCGCAGTTCCAGCCGCTCGATGCTCTGCAGCCTCACCTCGCGCGCCCGCGGGTCAAAGGGCAGCGCCCGGTAGCCCAGCGCACGCAGGGCGGCAAGAATGCGGGCGAGATTCGTCTGCGAGGCATCCCACTGCACCAGCGCTTGCTGTTGCGCATAGTTCGCCTGAACCCGCGAAACGCCGGGAGCCAGTAAAAGCCCTCGTTCGAGCAGCCAGACACACGCCCCGCAGCGCATGCCGTCTACCATCAGGCACGCCTGCAATTGGCCGGGCTCTGCGGCGGGCTGCAGATAACCGCGGCGCGCGGCGAGCCGCTCGAAGTTCTCGTCCTCGGCCAACGCGGCTGCGGCGGCTGTCGCCGGGCTGCCCTCTTCGGCCGCAGAAGGCAGCGCCGGGGCGACCAAAGGTGGCGTTGTTTCTGCCTGCGCCGCCGATTCCGCGTGCGCCGCCTGCACTGCCGATCCTGCCTGCGCAGGCCCGGCTGCGGGCACCTCGCGGTGCTGGTAATAGCGTTCAAGACCGGCTGCCACGATCGTACGGGCAACACTCTCGCATCCCGTGCAGCACATCCGCCGATCCGCACCGAGGATAGGGACGGTGGGCGCCCCTTGCGGGCATGGCTCGCCACAGTGAAAGCAGGGGCGGCCTGAGCGAAGCGGCGAACTCAAGGCGTAGCCCAGTTCAGGCAGGCGTCAACCACCGTCATCAGATGCTCTTGAGGATCGAGACGCAGCAGTCCGGCCAGAGCGTAGGCGGCGAGCGCGAGGGCAGCAAGGCGTCGCACCCAAAGCCTGCGCGCCGCTTTCATCAGCCGGTCTGCCCCGAGACCGAGCGCCACGAGATTGGGCACCGTACCCAGCCCGAAGGCGCACAGAAGCAAGGCCCCCTCCCGGGCGCTCTGGCTCGCCAGCGCCGCAATCAGCATGCCATAGACCATGCCACAAGGCAGCCAGCCCCACAGCGCACCGGCTGCGAGCGCACCGCGCAGGCTGCCCGGTGCAAGTCGACGTCCCGCCAAAGGAGCGATCAGAGCCCACAGACGCCTGCCAAGGGGCTCAAGCCAACTGAGGCTGCGCGCATAGCCCCACAGGTAGAGCGCAAACCCGATCATGAGCAGATTCACCAGCACAAAACCCGCCTGCTCGACCGGCAACACCTGCCCGACAAGCAGGGTGGACGACCCGACAGTTCCCATCAGCGCTCCGGCAGCCGTGTAGCTGAGCACCCGACCGCCCGAGTACGCAAGCTGACGACCAAGCGCGGCCGGCTCCGGCCGAGGCGCAAAGCGCACCACCTGCTCGACCACCTGCTCGACCACCCGCTCGACCGCAGGCTCGACCACCCGCTCGACCGCATGCCCGGCCACCTGCGGCTGCGCCGCGCTGCGGGCGCCCAACTTCGGCGGGCAGCCCTCCACTGCACCCCTGAGGCCCGGATTTGGAGCGCCCGGATCAGCTTGCATGGAGCCATACTCCCGACGGTTGAGCAGCACCACGATGCCTCCGCACATCCCGGCGCAATGAAAGCCGCCGAGCAGACCGAGCAGGAAAACGGAGACGAGGGTCAACTCCGGCATGGCTTATCCGCCGGATACAGCCGCAGCCGCGCGGCCGATCGTGCGCGAAACCTTCGGAACATGGTGCGGTAGGGTGAAAACTGGGCGTCTCTCCACGCGCAAGGAGCGTCGTGGCTTGCCGCAAGGCTAACATCCGTGCAGGAAACGGCCGGGAGCCATCGCACGGCTCGCGTCGCTCCAGCGTAGTACCCGAGAGCTACGCGCCAACTCCAAAACTTTGCATTTTCGCAGCACCTCCAGTGACCACGCAACCCGCCCTGCCATCGCTTCGCCCAACGCTGCAACTGCTCGGCCGTTGCGGCCTCACCTGGGACCAGACGCGCCTGCCCTTCGAACGCATACGCCTTCGGCTGGAAAGCGCAGCGGCTTGCGCGAACGCCATTGCGTCGATGCAGGTACGCGGAGCACCCCTGATCGGGGCCGTCGCCGCACTCGGCATGGCGCTTGCCCTCACCGAGGCGCTCGAAAGCGCGCCAGGCGCGGCGATCGCGCCTAGTCTGCTCGATGCCTGCGCAACGCCCCTTCTCGCAGCCCGCCCGACGGCTGTGAATCTCGCTTGGGCTGTTGCGCGGGTACGTGCTGCGGTTGAGGCGAGCGTGGCCGAGGCTGCAGCGGACCACGACCGGGCCCAGCGGGGGGTGGAGGCTGCGTGGGCAGAAGCAGCAGCGATTGTGGAGGCCGACATCCGGGTGAACCTGGCGATCGGCCGCCATGGACGGGAGGTTCTGCTCAGGGCGCAACCTCGAAATCCTCACCCGGAACGCCGTTTGCAGATACTCACGCACTGCAATGCCGGAGCGCTTGCAACAGTCGACTGGGGAACCGCCACAGCGCCGCTCTACCTCCTCCACGCGAGCGGCGTGGCCCTGCATGTGTGGGTGGACGAGACCCGTCCCCGCAATCAGGGCGCAAGCCTCACGGCCTGCGAACTTGGCGCAGCCGGCATCGCCCACACGGTGATCGCCGACAACGCGGGCGGGTTGCTCATGATGCATGGCGCGGTGGATGCTGTGATCGTGGGCTGCGATCGGGTCTGCGCCAACGGTGACGTGATCAACAAGATCGGCACCTACCTCAAGGCCCTTGCGGCGCACGCCCACAACGTCCCGTTCTGGGTTGCCTGCCCGAGTTCAACCATCGACCGCGCCACGCCAAGCGGGCTTGCAGCCGAGATCGAAGAGCGTGGCGAACGCGAACTCACGCACATCCGCGGGATACCCGAAGCTGGATTCGCCGACGGTACCGGGGCAGCCATGCGCCCAATCGAGGTACGGATCATGAGCGAGGGACAGCGCATACGCAACCCGGGCTTCGACATCACCCCGGCGCGCTGGGTGAGCGGGCTGATCACCGAGTTTGGGGTGGTTCCGGCGCACCAGGCGCTGTCTGTGCTCGACAATGCCGGGCGCTCGCACTGACCACCTGCGGCGTCTCGCAGCAACGCCCCACCAGAGGAGTCCGCCGGTGACCGAATTTCAGGCCCGTCAGCAGCTCATCGACCATGCGCGCGCCATGAACGCTCTCGGGATCAACCATGGCAAGGCCGGCAATGTGTCGCTGCGCTGGGATCGCAGCAAGACGCCCGAGGGTGCGGGGTTGCTCATCACGCCCTCGGCGCTTGCCTATGATCGACTCCAACCGCGCGACATCGTCTGGGTGTCGATGCGGCCAGACCCGGATCTGGTCGCGACGGACAGCGAAACACTGCCCGACACGCCCGTCTTCGATGGCGGGCGTCGCGCCTCTAGCGAATGGCGCATGCATCGCGATCTGCTTCGCGCACGCCCGGAGCTTTCCGCGGTTGTGCACACCCACTCCCGTCACGCCGCTGCGCTGTCGTGCCTGGCAAAGGTTCAGCGCGAGGGCATTCCCCCGTTCCACTACATGATCGCGCTCAGCGGCGCCTCCAGGATCGCTTGTGCGGCGTATGCACGCTTCGGCACCCAGGCGCTCTCCGAGGCAATGCTCGATGCGCTTGCGGGAGGCGCAATGGCGTGTCTCCTGGCGCACCACGGCCTGATCGCCGCCGGACCCGACCTCCCATCGGCGCTCGCACTTGCCGAGGAGGTTGAAGCGCTTGCGGCGATGTATGCGATCACGCTCACCCTCGGTGGCCCCGCCATCCTCGAGAACCCGGCCATGGATGCAGTCGAGCAGGCCTTTGCCGCATACCGCAGCGGGCAGGCCCTCTGACCCCGGCAACGCGCTTGCGGCACGATCCGGTTCAGGCCACCGCACTCTGGTGCAGGGCACTCACCGCAGACCTCTCTGGGGTCGAAGCGGCCCCGCTGGAGGTGGGTGCGCCGGGCCCTGGCGAAGCAAGGTTGGCGGTTCGCGCTGCAGCGCTCAATTTCCCCGACCTTCTCATGACCCGCGGCCTCTACCAGCACAAGCCCGAGGCGCCCTTCGTGCTCGGCATGGAGGGCTGCGGCATCGTCGAGGCGCACGGCGCGGGTGTTGACAAGGCATTGCTCGGCCAACGGATGTGCTTCCGGGTGCGCAACGGTGCCTTTGCAACCCGTCTTCTCCTCCCGGCACAGGCCCTCAGCCCTGCGCCCGCAGGCCTTGACGACTTCGAGGCAGCCGCCTGTGCAGTCACTGCGCTGACCGCCTGGGTCAGCCTGGTGCGCCAGGCGCAATTGCGTGCCGGGGAATCCGTCCTTGTCCATGGCGCAGGGGGTGGGGTGGGCCTCGCTTCGGTGCAACTCGCAAGGCACCTCGGCGCACAGGTGATCGCAACCGCCTCGCGCATGGACAAGCTTGCCGCAGCACGCAAGGCCGGGGCTGATTTCGGCGTTGTTCTTCAGCCCGGCTGGGATCAGCAGGTGCTCGCACTCAACAACGGGGAAGGCGTGGACGTGTGCCTCGATCCGGTCGGCGGCGAAGCCTTCGAGACATCGGTCCGCTGCATGGCCTGGGCCGGACGCATGCTCGCGGTGGGATTTGCCGACGGTCGGATCCCCCGGATCGCCCTCGATCAGATTCTCCTCAGGGAACTGAGCGTGCTCGGCGTGCGCGCCGGGGAGTGGGGCCGTCGCAATCCGGCCGCAGCGCTCGACGACGCGCAGCAGATCCGTGCGCTTCTCGACCGGGGGATCCTGGTGCCTCCGATCGGCGCCTGCTTCCCCTTGCACGACGGCGTTTACGCCTTGCGAGCGATGGCCGGGCGAAAGGTGGCCGGCAAGATCTGTCTGTCGATGCCCTGACCTCAGCGCGGCAGGTCGCTTCGTCCCATCAGGAAGGCGTCGACCGCGTGTGCGCACTGACGCCCTTCGCGGATGGCCCAGACCACGAGCGACTGTCCGCGTCGCATGTCGCCGGCCGCAAAGACCTTGGCCACGTTGGTGTGGTAGGCCGCCTCGCCCTCGGTGGCTGCGGCTGCGTTGCCGCGCGCATCGCGTTGCACCCCGAACGCATCGAGCACCGGCGCAAGCGGCGACACGAATCCCATCGCAAGCAAGACCAGATCCGCCCTCACCTCGAAGCTCGAGCCAGGGACCTCGGCCATGCGCAACTGTCCGCTTGCCGGATCCCTCTCCCAGCGTACCCGGGCAGCCTCGATGGCCCTGACCCGGCCTGCACCGTCGTCGAGGAAACGCCGGGTGGTGACCGACCAGTCGCGCTCCACGCCCTCCTCGTGCGAAGACGAGGTACGCAGTTTCTGCGGCCAGTAGGGCCAGGTGAGTGCCTTGTTCTCATGTTCGGGCGGCATCGGCATCAACTCGAACTGCACCACCGCCGCTGCCCCCTGCCGGTTGCTCGTGCCCACGCAATCCGAGCCGGTGTCGCCGCCTCCGATCACCACCACATGCTTGGCTGTGGCAAGGAGCTGGCCAGGCACCTCGTCACCTGCAACCACCCGGTTCTGCTGCGGCAGGAACTCCATCGCAAAGTGGATGCCGTCGAGGTGCCGCCCGGGAACCGGGAGGTCGCGCGCCGCCTCGGCGCCTCCGGCAAGCACCACGGCGTCGAAGTCGAGGCACAGCTGCGCCGGGTCGACGCGTTCACGCCTGAGGTTGTTGACCACGCCAGGATTGCCCGTGCCCGCCACCAGCACGCCGGTGCGAAAGCGCACCCCCTCATGCTCCATTTGCGCCACACGGCGGTCGATGTGCTGCTTTTCCATCTTGAAGTCGGGAATGCCGTAGCGCAGCAGGCCCCCGATGCGGTCATTCTTCTCGAACACCGTTACCGCATGACCAGCCCGGGCGAGTTGCTGCGCGCAGGCGAGTCCTGCAGGTCCCGCACCCACCACCGCAATGCTCTTGCCGGTGGAGCGCAACGGCACCTCAGGCCGCACCCAACCCTCCTGCCATGCCTTGTCGATGATGGCGTGTTCGATCGACTTGATGCCCACCGGTTCATCGTTGATGTTGAGGGTGCACGCGGCCTCGCAAGGCGCGGGGCAGACCCTTCCGGTGAACTCCGGAAAATTGTTGGTGGAATGCAGCGTGTCGATCGCCTGTCGCCAATCGCCCCGGTAAACGAGGTCGTTCCAGTCGGGAATGATGTTGTTGATCGGACAGCCGCTCTGGCAAAAGGGAATGCCGCAGTCCATGCACCGCGCAGCCTGCGCCGAGGCTTGAGCATCGTCGAGGTGAAGCACGAACTCGCGGTAGTGCCGCAACCGGTCGGCGACCGGTTCGCTCGCCTCCTGGAGGCGCTCGAGTTCAAGAAAGCCGGTGATCTTTCCCATGCGTGTTGGTGTACTCCAGGAGAAAACGGGGGGTGGCGCGCCGGGCAAATCGCGGCTCCCCGCGCATCGGTGCCGCGCTCATGCCCGAATGCTGCGCCCCGTGCATCGGTGCCGCGCTCATGCCGGAGGCAGACCTCAGGCGAGCGCCTTTGCGGGCTCGCCCAGGGCTCGACGGACGGAGGCCTGTTCAGCAAGCGCGCGACGGTACTCGTGCGGGAAAACCTTCACAAACTCGCCACGCACCTTCTCCCACTGCGACAGGAGGCGTGCGGCCACCTGCGAGCCGGTGAAGCGCAAGTGGCGCTCGATGAGTTGCCTGAGAATGATCTCGTCGCACTCGCTGCGGTGCCAAAGCGCAGGTTCAACCTCGGCGATCTGCTCGGCGGTGGTGCGCAAAGGCTCGAGCGCCACCATCGCGGCGTTGCAGTGCGCAGCAAAACGCAACCCGGGATCCCACACGTAGGCAACCCCGCCACTCATGCCCGCCGCAAAGTTGCGCCCTGTGGCACCGAGCACCACCACCGTCCCACCGGTCATGTACTCGCAACCGTGGTCGCCGGTACCTTCCACCACGGCGGTGACGCCGGAGTTGCGGACCGCAAAGCGCTCGCCGCTCACGCCGCCGAGAAAAGCCTCGCCCTCGATGGCGCCGTAGAGCACCGTGTTGCCCACGATGATGTTGGCGTCGCTGGGGCCCTGAAACGCGTGCGCCGGACGCACGATCACCCGACCTCCCGAGAGCCCCTTGCCCACGTAGTCGTTGGCCTGCCCAACCAGGTCGAGCGTGATTCCGTGCGCGAGGAAGGCGCCAAAGCTCTGCCCGGCGGTTCCATTGAACTGGACGTGAATGCTGTCCTCCGGCAGTCCCTCATGACCGTGACGACGGGCAACCTCCCCGGAGAGCATCGCCCCGACGCTGCGGTTCACATTGCGGATCGGCAGGATGAGCGAGACTTTCTCCCCGCTTTCGAGTGCCGGGCGCGCCACCTCGATGAGCCGCCGGTCGAGCGCACCCTCGAGCCCGTGGTCTTGCTTGCCAACCACCCTGCGCGGCACATCGTGGCCCACCTGCGGACGGTGGAAGATGCGG
>Ga0194133_10003518_pt1 | contig 22129 bp, 19 predicted proteins | sample TA2KigOf40mmetaG_FD_155448 | JGI IMG/M metagenome (GOLD analysis project Ga0194133, IMG submission 155448) | Freshwater microbial communities from Lake Tanganyika, Tanzania - TA2015055 Kigoma Offshore 40m | ecosystem: Environmental > Aquatic > Freshwater > Lake | place: Tanzania: Lake...
CGCCGGGCGATACCCCTCCCGGATCCGACCCCCCTGAAGATCCAGTTTCCTAGCAGTTGGCCATCCAGCCCATCCGCCAGAGGAGAAATATTCCGGCGGCGAGTAGCCGGACGCGGAGGTCGAACCGGCGCTCGAGATACTCGTAGGCAGAAATCACGCCGAGCCGCCGGTAGAGCGGAAGCACCACGTGAAAAACGTAAGGATACAGCAGCAGCCAACTGGCTGAGCCGCTGCTAGGAAACTGGATCTTCAGGGGGATCGGATCCGGGAGGGGTTTAAGGATGCGCCCCGCTTCACACGCCCGCCCTGTCACCGCACCGCGAGGTCGAGAAAGCCAATCTCCGCGGCGACGCCCGCCTGCAGCACCACTTCCACCGTGTTGCCGGCTTCGCGCAGCGCATCCCGCGGCACGCGCCAGGCGCGCAGGACCGCCTCGCTGGCCGGCGTGGCGAGCGGGTCGGCATAGGGTTCGGAAACGTCATCTACGGGTTCGAGCTCCCGCCCGTTGAACCGCACGGTCACCCGGCGGCCACCCCAGGGGTCGGAGAGTTCCAAGCGCAAGCGCCCCGGCTCGCGCCACCCCCCCTCCGGCGCCGCGAGGTCCAACGCAAACGTCGAGGTCTTCCCGGCCGCCAATCGCCGCTGCCGCGCAAACTCCGAAGGCTGGCTGGGCGGGTTGCCCGACAGCGAAAGAAAATAGTGCTGCGGCTGCCGCGCCACCCACGCGGCGTCCTTGAGCTTCGCCAGCAACGCGAACGGCGGCGCCGCCGGGGCCGGCCCGAGGTTCCGGTAGTAGGCGAAATTGAAGAGCGAGATGCCCGCGGCCCCCCGCCGGTAGGCGAGATGCGCCGCGGTGGTGAATTGCGCCGTGGTCATCAGCCGGTAACCCGCCTGCTCCTCCGTCCCGTCGAGCAGGGCCCTCCGCTCGGTCCGGCGGCCGCCACTCGCGAACGTGAGTTCGAGGTAGAGCGGCAGCGCGGGAACCAGCCGGTGCATCGCAGCCAGGTCCGTCTGCTGCTCACTGATGTAGTGGCAACTCAGATTCGCCCAGTCCACGCCCGCCTCCGCCCACGCTGGCAAATCGATGCCCAGCGGGGCATGGCCCGACAGGCGCGACGGGATGCGCACCCCGAGGGAGCGACGGCCGCCGTCGCGCCGGGTCCGCTGGTCCAGCGCCGCCCGAACCTCCTTGATGAAGGCCAGCATGATCGCGCGCCGCGCCTCCACCGTCACCTCCTCCAGGCGGAAGTACGCCGACCACCGCATGAAATCCAACTCCAGGCCATCCAGGTCGTAGCCACAAAGCTCCCGGATGAAACCCAGCTTGTAGGCCGGGACCTCCGGGCGGGCCCAATCCCAGATGCGCGCCGTGCGGAGCGCGAAGCGGGTCGATGAGTGGGCGGCATAGGCCAGCTTCTCCGTCCAGGACGACAGGGCCACGTACTCGCGGGGATCCGGCTTGAGCTGCCACTCCGGCCGTTCGAGCAACACCCGGCTCTGGGACGCCATCGCGCCCAATCCCAGCGGCACGTTCGCGCCGCGGAGTTCGCCGCGCCCGAACGCGCGCAGGACATCCCACGCTTCGGCGCCATGATAGTCGTTGAGCCGGAGCGACACGTACGGCGACATTCCCGCCGCGCGGCTCGCGGCGACAAAATCGGCCACCAGATCGCCGCCGTCCCGCATGTATTGACCGATTGGATCCGGTTCACGCGCGGAGACAGTCTGGAACCACCGGTAGTGTTCCTTCGCCGGATACTGCCGGCTCCGCCACCACGGCACCCAACCGTTGCCGGGCTGCAACAGATGGATGTCGGCGCCGCCCGCCTCGGCAATCGCCGCCTGCAGCCGGGCGGGAACTGAAGCGCCTTCCACCCCGGCCGGCGGCGCATGGATCAGGTTGACCGCATCGTTGCTGAAGAGGACGCGGGGCGCCGCCCGCCCGACGGCGCCCAGCACCAGCATCACCAGACTCGCGGCGAGCCAACGACCCCTCATGGCAGGCCGAACTTCCGCCGGAAGAACTGCACCATCGCCAATTCAGGATCCCCCGCGATGTCCGCGACGTGCACGTAGTGGCATTCAAGGCCGAGGCCAGCCATGGCGGCCTTGAGCTTGTGCCCGAAGATCGGGTGATGCATGCCCTGTCCGCGCTTGGCTGCCGCCGGCAGCGGCGCATCCGGCTCCGTGTAACTGGCAAAGACCGGCGGATCGTCGCGCGTGAGGTGCGAGAGGGGCGACATCCGCTCGAACTGCGGACGCAGCGCAGGATCGTTCAGTTCCGCGTGTGACTTCACGCCGAAGGCCGTCGGGAAGACCCCGTGCTGAAACGCCGCCTCGCCGATCCACTCGCGGATCACAAACGGGTTGATGGTGCACTGGCCGTTGACCGAGCCCACGCAGGTGAGCCGGGTGGATTCGCGGGCGACCGGATCGCGGCTCTTGGGGTCGGCCAGGTCGGGATGAAAGCCGAGCCAGAGGGACATGATCGCTCCCGCGGACGCGCCGTAGGCCGCCACCCGTTTCGGATCGAGGTTCCAGGCGGTGGCCCGGGAGCGCAGGAACTGCACCGCTCTGGCCCCATCCATGAACTGCGCCGGCAATGGCGCACTCGCCGTGAACCGGTAGTTGACGGCCGCCACGGAGATCCCGGCCTCGAGGCAGGCCCGGAGGGTCTCGTCGTGAATGTCGCGCTTGTCCCCGATCTTCCACGCGCCTCCGTGAAAGAACACCACCCAGGGAGCCGGCCCGGACGAGCGCGCGATCCAAAGATCGAGGAAGTTCCGATCATGCGGACCGTAGCGGACGTCGGACAGATGCGGCAGGAGGCGTGACTCGGCGGGAACGGGCCGGCCGGCCGTGGCCGCTTCGACGATGGCCCGCTCGCGCCGCGCCTGCTGCTCGCGGCTGCGTTGCGGCAGGTCTCCCTGGTACTGCCAGGCCTCGGCCGCTGTGAGGCGGCCATCGCGATCGGCATCCGCCTCCGGAAACCGGAGCAGCCAGCGCCGCAGGTGCTCGTCACCCCGGGAGGGGTCCGGCACTGCTGCGACGAGACGGCCCGCGGCGCAGCCGGCCAGGGCCAGGCACAACGAAAAACGACTCGGGTGCATGGGGTGTAACGGAAAAGCGGGGAAGCGGAGGGGAATCTCAGAACTTCAACGTGGTGGTGAACGTGTAGCTGCGGGGCGTGATCCAGAAGTAGTTCACCGGAGTGGCCACGCGCGCCGGGTTCGAAAGGTCACCGCCCGGCGGCCGCAGGGTGGTCGAGAAGTAGATCGGCTTGTCGTAGTCGAGGAGGTTGCTCGCCCGCAGGCTGAAATCGAGCGTGCGATTCCGCGCGAGGCGGAGCTGGTAGTTCAGCGTGGCGGTGAACACCCAATAGGCGGGCTGGTAAACCACGTCGAGCGGGCCGGCGTTGGGATCATCGATCGCCTGCGCGGCGTTGGCCGGGTTGCGCACGGTGTCGGCACCCCGATAGCCGATCACCTGCCGTCCGCGGTAGTTCGCGCCGCCGCCAACGCGCAGCCCTTTCAGGCGGCCGGTCCGCAGGGTGTAATCGGTGAAGACATTGCCCGTCGATTCCACCAGCCGGTTGAGCTTCTGTTTCTCGCGCGTGATCGATGCGAGCTGTTGGCGAATTCTGTTCCACGCATCCACCGCGCCCGGCCCCTCCGGCGAACGACTGGTGTCGATCGTCGTGTCGTACCTCGCCACGTCGCCCGCGAACACGCCGCCCGCGTCCTGCACGACCTGCCGCAGAACTGCATCGTTGGCCGCCAGGTAGGCCTGAACCTTCGGGAAGGTGTCGCTCTGGTACCCGCGGGCGAGCGAGCCGTTCAGCGTCAGCCGCCACTGGCGGGTCAGGTTGGCCGTGACCTCGAGTTCCCAGCCAGAGATCTCGCTCTTGATCGTATCGAGGATACCATTGGGCGGTACCGGCAGGTTGCGCTGGTTGAGGCCGGCCGGCGTGAGATCATCCACCGGGTTGGCCTGCGCGATGGTGGCGAGCTCCGAGCGGTAGCTGGCCGCCGAGATGATGTTGTTCTTATCAACGCCTTCGTAGCGGATGAGGTTCGCCATCAGGCGGCCTCCGAGCAGGCGGAGGCGGACACCGTAGTCGTAGCCCTCCGCTGAGCGCGCATCGATCAAACTGCCCGTGATGTCGTAACGGGCGATGGGCGGGACGAACGACTCGGCGTAGTTGGCCAGGAGGCTGATCTGGTCGGTGACGTGAAAGACCCCGCCGGCACTGATCGTATCGAGCGCTCCCTTGATCTGCGGGGAATTGTAATCGTCCTGAAAGCGATCCTGCGCATACCGAGGATCGGCGAAGCCGGTGCTGAGCCGCGGCCGGAGGTCGGCCGGCAGGACCGGCCCGGTCGGCGCGCCGGTGGCGGTGCGCGGGCGGTAGGTCAGCGCGGACCAGTCGGCCGGCGCGTCGGGCTTGAGGATGAGATCCCGTCCGTTCCAGTTCGCCGGATAGTCGAACTGGCCGAGGCCGACCCGCTGGAGGGTGAAATAAGAGTCGCGGCGGAAGGCGCCGAGCAGGTTGAGGCGCTTCTGGAAGAGCTTCGCGTCGCCGGCCACCTGCAGGTAGTCGTATTCCGTGCGTGCCGCGGTGTTGCTCGTGGCGCTGCCGAACTCGCGGACCAGGCCGCCCGCGATGGTCTGCGTGGTGCCGGCGATCGGGTTCACGTAGGTCCAGGTGCGGTCGGAGGTGTCGTAGGGCCGGGCGGTGTCGGTGTTGAAGTGGTAGCGGAACCGCACCTGGTTGAACGTCGGCCACTGGCGCGGGTCGGGGTTGTCCTTCAGGACATAGATCCAGGTTTCCTGATCGTCGTCGGTGCGCGACGTTCCCGCGAGCGCGCTGAGGCGGAAGCTGCCGAGGCGTGTGTTGTCGAGGACATACGCCAGCGCCAGCCGGCCGTTGCGGGACTCCCCGAGCCGGTTGTGCGGATAGGAGCGGCTCTCGCTGTAGGGTTCGCGGAAATTGGGATTCGGCCGGCCGTCGGGCAGCACGCGGTTCACATCGATGAACACCTGCGTGAGCCCGCGGCTGGTGATGACGTCGCCGAACTTGTCGAGACCGGCGAAATTGATGGCCGCCTCCGCGAAGAAACGCTCCCCGACCTGCTGGGTGACGCCGAGCGTGTAGTTGAAGTACTTTTCCCGATACAACGGGGCGTCGACCGTGGTGGTGAACTCGCGCGACGGGACGCGGAAGTTGGAGCCGGCCTCCGCCAGGGCGAAAAGATCGGGCGGGAGGTTGCGGCGGTTGAGCATCGGCGTGTTGCGGATGTTGGCGGCGGGCCCGGCGACGATCCGGCCCCCGGCCGGATAGCTGGCGTTCAGGTTGCCGCCTTCGGTGCGGGCCCAGCCCTCGTAGTTGAGCAGCGTGTCCAGGCCGTTGCCCGGCGTGAAAATGAGGGTGCGCGTCGCCTGCCGGCCGATGCCGGCGGCGGGCACGGCGGCGGAGATGCGCGCGCTGTAGGTGGTCCTGCCGTCCCACGCGCTGATGAAATCGTCGAAGTTGCTCGCGACCGCGGCCTTGTCCTTCCGGCCCTGCTCCGCCTCGAAGCGCACCTCCGTGTGGCGGAAGGGCCGCCAGGTGCCGGCGAGCGTGGCGGACTTCTTCCGTTCGAAATCGCGGTCCTGCCAGCCCTCGCGGTCGAGGTAGAGCGCATTGAAACGCAGGGCGAAGGTCCGGCCGACCGGCTGGTTGTGATCGAGGGTGGAGCGAAAATTCTCCCACGAACCATAGGCGGCCCGGAGCTCGGTGAACCGCCGGTCCGGCCGCGCCCGCTTGGAGACGATGTTGGGCGTGCCGCCATAGCCGCTGTTGCCGAACAGAATCGAGTTCGGCCCGCGGCCGAAATCGAGGCGCTCCACGTTGTAGCCGTCGAAGTTGAACCCGTAGGGGAAGAAGTCGCGCTGCGGCCGGTTGGCGGTGACGCCTCGGGAGGCCTGGTAGTAGTCGTTGTTCGACCACTCGAGGTTGCCCATGTTGCGAGGTTCGCTGTTATTGGGAGCCCAGGACGCCATGTCGGCCAGATCGGTGAGCCCGAGGGCGTCGATGAAATCGCGGGTCAGCACCGAGTAGGCCACGGGCGTGTCGCGCAACTCGCCGCCCAGACGCCCGCCCGCCAGCGCGCCGGCCGCGACAAAACCCACGTCGCGATCGGTCGCGACAACGAACGGGCTGAGCGTGGTGACCTCCGTGGCGGAAGGCGCGGCGGACGTGGCCGCGGGGCCCGACGGCTGCGCCAGGAGCAGGGAGCAGAGTGCGGTCGCCAGGGCGCCAAGCGTGAACAACCGGCCAGTGCGACGCGCGAACACGGTCGGCGTGGCAGAAAAACTCGGGGTGGGGTTCATGGGGCAGATAACCAAGCGAGCCGGCCCTCGTGCCAGAACGGGAATAAGATAACCAGACAGGGAGAAACGTAACCTGTGACGAGGGCCGGCCCGCCGCCGCCCCGCCTCACTGCGACCAGCCCGGATCGCTCAGTTCCTCCCACGGGGCGGGCGCCCCCGGCGCAGTCGTACCCGCAGGGCACGCGGCCCCGGGCTCGGCCGCCGGCTGGACCGCCGCACCCGGCCCCGACATCGCCGTCACGCGCGATCCGGCGAAGCCCAGCAAGACCAGGCCGCTGAGGAGGTGCAGGAAGTCCCGTCGCCCGGCCCGGTCGGGAACGGGCGCCGGGGTGGTGATGGGGGAGTCAGGTGTCATTGCAGGTGACGGTTGCGATACTCGCCGGGGGTGAGGCCGAAGCGCAGGCGGAAGCAGCGGATGAAATACTGCAGGTCGGTGAACCCGCACAGACTGGCGACATCCGTGACGTTGTAGCGGAGGTCGCCCAGGAACCGCAGGCTGCGCTTCAGGCGAAGTTCGTTCACGTACGTGCGGAAGTTCTGCCGGGTGTGGCGGTGAAAGAAACGCGAAATGTGGTTCGGGTGGCGGTTGAAGAAGGCCGCCACCTTTTCGCGACTGAGCGCGGGATCGGACCAGTGCGCTGAGAGGTAGTCGCACAACGAGTGCCAGAGGATCGTGTCGTTCGCGCGCACCAGTTCCGGGGCGTCCTCGACGAGCCCCGCCACCTCCGCAATCAGAATCTCGGTCAGCGCGTTGTACATGCGCTCGCCGAGCCGCGGGGGCGTGGAGTCGGCCAGCAGCTTCAACAGTTGTTCGCCGCGCGCCCCGACCGAGGCGGAGGTCTGCCATTCCGCAAGGTAACGCCAGGGGATCGTGCCGTTCTTCCGCATCGCCCGGCGCGAGTGGATCGTCACCCGCGTGGAATCCGGCCGCAGGGTGATGGCGAGCGAGCGGTAGGTCATCTGCGGGAGCGGGCAACTCCAGGTGCAGGGCGCAAGGTAGAGCACCTGCCCCGGAGCCAGGTCGAACATCAGCTCGTGGCCGTGCTCGATCGTGATGTAGCGGCCGGTACCTTCCAGAGCGATCACCAGACGCGGCTCCTCCTTGAAGTAGGACCGCTGTTCGTTCGTCGGACGCTTCCCTTCGAGGATACGCACCACCGGCCGGGTGGACGGCGCGGCGATCCACGCCTGCAGCGCCGCGAGCACTTTCTCCCGATGGGAAGGCGCGGCCATGGCGAGGGACTAGCGTTGAATCCGCCCGGCGCCGTCTCCGGCCACCAGGGCCTCGACCTCCTCGCGGCTCACGAGGTTGAAGTCGCCCGGCACGCTGTGCTTCAGACAGGCGGCGGCCACACCGAACTCGATCGTACGCTGCGGCTCCCATCCCTCCAAGAGCCCGAAGATCACACCCGCGGTCAACGCGTCCCCCGCCCCCACGCGATCCACGATGTAGGGAATCTCGTAGGTCCGGCTCACGGCAATCTGCCCCTGGGAAAACAGGAGGGCGCGGAAGCGATTGGCCGTCGCCGATTGGCTGTCGCGCAGCGGGACCACCACGTGTTTCAACCCGAATCTTGCCGCCAGTTGCCGTGCCACGTCGACCGCCTGTTCCGACCCGGGGCGGCCGGGGTCGATCGTCGCTCCAAAAATCGCCCCCGCGTCCTCCACGCCGCAGACGAAGGCATCCACCAGCGGCAGCAACTCCCTCATCGTCTCGCCCGCCTGCGCGGGCGTCCAGAGTTTGCGCCGGTAGTTGAGATCGCAACTCACCACCAGGCCCCGCTCCCGCGCCGCCCGGCAGGCCCGTGCGACCACCGGCGCCAGGCGCCCGGCCACCGCCACCGCGGTGCCCGCAAAGTGAAACCAGCCCGCGCCCGCGAGCACCTCGTCCCACCCGCCGGCCTCGTCGCTGTAGCCCGTGAAGGCCGAGTCCCGGCGATCGTAGATGATCTTCGACTGCCGCTGGCTGGCCCCGGTCTCGAGGTAGAACAGGCCCAGGCGGTCGCCCCCGCGCTGGATGAAACGCGTATCCAGACCGTAGCGACGCATGTAGTTGAGGCACGCCTGGCCGATCTCGTGGTCGGGCACGCGCGAAACCAGGCTCACCTCCCGGCCCCAGTGCACGAGCGCGGCCCCCGCGTTGGCCTCGCCGCCCGTGTAGTAAACCTGCAGGCGGTCAGCCTGCACCAGACGGCCGAACCCCTCGGGATTGAGCCGCAACAGCAGTTCGCCAAACATCACGATGCGTTTGCTCATGGCGGCAGGGTATTCGGGCCGGCTCGGTCAGCCAGCCTTCACTTCCCGGATCCGCGACACCAGCCCGCGGGCCCGCTCCGTGATCCGGGCCAGCGCCGGCGCATCCCACGGGCCACTGCCGATGATGTCGCGGCCGAGGGTGACGGCACACGCCCCCGCCGCGATGAAGCTCGCGGCGTTTGCGGTGTCGATGCCGCCCGTGGGCATCAGCTTGATGCCGGGATACGGGCCGGCGAGATCGCGGAGATACTCCGGGCCCAGCGGACGAATGGAGAAGACCTTCACGATGTCCGCGCCCCTCTGCCAGGCCTGGAAGATCTCCTGCGGTGAGAACGCGCCGGGAATGAACGCAACGCCCCGCTCCTTGCAGACGGCCGCCACCTCCGGTTCGTAGTGCGGGCTCACGACAAAACAGGCCCCCGCCTCGATGATGCGCCCGGCGTCCGCCCCGGTCAGCACCGTGCCCGCACCGATCACGGCATCCTCCGGCAGCCGCTCGCGCAGCGCCCCGATGATCTCGGCGGCATTGGCCGCCGTCAGGGGAATCTCGAAGCACCGCACGCCGCCGCGATAAAGCGCCTCGGCGATGTCCCGCACCGCATTCAGGTCGTCCATCCGGATGATGGAAACCACCCCCACCCGCTCGATGGTCTCCGCCGCGTTCTCTGTCTTGTTCATCTTCATGAAGGAAAGCCCGGAGCGCCGGCCCGCTCAACGCAGCGCAAGATCGAGGTACTCCAGCACCGCGTTTCGATTCCCCGACCGACAGGTAAACTCGATCCGATTGTCGCCGTTGCGGGGCAACTCCGCCGGCACCAGCCACGCGCGGATCTTCTCCGGCGCCGGGAGGTGCGCGGCATCATAGGGCGTCATGTAAGGCGCGCCCCGTTCCGCGCTCGCCACCAGAGTCTGCCCGTTGAGTTTCGCCGTCCACTCCGCCACCCCGAGGTCGTCGCGCGTCCGCAGCCGGAGCCGGCCGCCGCGCTGCCAGCCGCCGGCGGGCGGCGCGAGATCGAGGGTGAACCGTGCCTCGCCGCCCGGCTTCAGCGTCACCGGCAGCACCGCCGGCCGGCCGAGGGGCACGGCCCAGGAGGCGTGCGGCGAGAGGAAGTAATGCTGCGGCTGGCGCGCCAGCCACTCGCGATCGCGCAACCGGCGGAACACGTGAAACGGCGGCTCATTGAACGGTCCCCGGCCCGGCGCGCCGAACTCGCGAAAGTAAGCGAAGTTGAATGCCGACACGCCATCCGCACCCCGCGCATAGGCCAGATGCGCCGCCGTCTGGAACTGCTCGTCCGTCGTGCGCAGGAAAAGGGTATTGTCGTACGAACCCGGCACCCGGCCGACCGCGGCAACCGAGTGCGTCAGCTCAAGGTGGAGGGACGCATCGGGCGCCAGCTTCCGGATCGCCGCGATGTCCACCTGCTGGGCCGTCAGGTAATAGGGCGACAGGTTCAGCACCTCGAGCCCGGCCGCCGTCAGCGCCGTGAGATCGAGGCCCAGGGGATCGAGCGCCGCGGTGAAGCAGGGAATCCGCGCGCCCAGCCAGCGATGCCGGCCGGACCGGGCGGTGCGATCGAGCAGGGCCCGGACCCGCTTGACGAAGCCGGTCATCACCGCGGCCCGTTGCGCCGAGGTCGTCTCGGCCACGCGGAAGAAATTGCAGTGCCGCATGAAATCGAGCTCGAAGCCGTCGATGTCGTACATCTCGCAGATCTCCGCGATGAAGCCGAACATCCAGTCGACCACCTCCGGATTGGCCCAGTTCAGCACGCGGGTGTTCCAGTGCTCCTTGCCGACCTTCGCCGGGTCCGGATCGATGCGGAACTGCGGGTGATCCTTGTAGAACCGGTTCACGCAATGGAGCGAGTACCCCGGTATCTCCGGGATGTTGCCGCCCCCCGGCGTGTCGACGAACTCCTTGCCGTGGCTGTCGTTGAGCCGCAGCGAGACAAACGGCGCGACCCCCGCCCGCCGGCAGCGCGCCACAAACGCCCCGACCATGTCGCCGCCCTCGAGCATGTAGCGGGCGTACGGGTTGTCGCGCACCGAGGTCCCGTAGGTCGTTTCGTACCAGCGGATGTGCTCCTCGTACGGATACTGCCGGCTCTTCCACCAGGGCACCATGCTCAGGCCGGGCTGCAGCAGGTGCACGTCGATGCCCCGGTCCGCGGTCTCGTCCACCGACGCCTCCAGCAGGCGCTGGGAGAAGGGCTCGCCCTTCCGATGGTACGGGCTCGTGCAACTCACCGTATTCACCGTGTCATTACTGTAGAGGACCTGGAAAGGGGGCTTCACGGCGGCGGGCGGAGGCTCAGCGGCGTTGCAGATCCTCCGGCAGGACCGGCTGCAACCGGGGGGACAGGACGTGCATGGCGCCGAGCGACACCAGGTAGGCGAAGCCCGCGATCACGAACAGTGTCGTGTAAACGGAGGTATTGGCGGTGGCGGCCGACGACTGGTCGAACAGCCGGGCGGTGATCGTCAGGAGCAGCATCGCACCCAGTGCGCCGGCCGTGCCGCCGAGGCCCACGACGGAACCGACCGCACTCTTCGGAAACATGTCCGATACGGTCGTGAACAAGTTGGAGGAGAATCCCTGGTGGGCCGAGGCCGCCAGACCCACGAACACCACCGCCACCCACATGTTGGGCACCACCGCGGAGAACATCACCGGCAGCACGCACAGTGCGCAGACCAGCATGGCGAACTTGCGCGCCGCGTTGACCGACCAGCCGCGGCCCAGCAGCCACGAGGAGAGCCAGCCGCCGCCGACGCTACCTACATCCGCCATGAGGTAGATGGTGATGAAGGGCAGGCCGAAGTTCCGGATATCGAGCTGGAAGTTTTGGTTGAAGAACAGTGGGAGCAGATAGAGGTACCAGCGCCACACGGCGTCGGTGAAGAACTTCGCCGTGATGAAGGCCCAGGTCTGGCGGAGCCGCAGCAGGGTGAGCCAGGGAATGCGCTCCGCAACCGCCTCGGGCGGGTCGCTGTGAATGTACGCGAGCTCCTCGGGCGAAACCCGCGGATGCGCGCCGGGCGCGCGGTACAGCCAGAGCCAGAAGACGAGCCAGATCAGCCCGATCCCTCCGGTCACGATGAAGGTCCATCGCCAGCCATAGGTGAGAAACAACCAGGGTACGAGCAGCGGCGCGATCACCGCGCCGACATTGCTGCCGGCATTGAAAATGCCCATCACCAGCGCGCGCTCCCGGCGCGGAAACCACTCCGCCGCCGTCTTCGTCGCCGCAGGGAACACCCCCGCTTCCGTCAGGCCCAAGAGAAACCGCGCCAGACTGAAACCGGCGATCGTGCTCATCAACGCATGCGCCGCCGCCGCCAGGCTCCATCCGGTCAGGGAGAGCGCAAACCCGCGCCGCGTGCCAATCCAGTCGAGCACGCGCCCGAAACACGCCAGCCCGATCGCATAAGCCACCTCGAACCAGAACGCGATTCGGGTGTAGTCGGCATTCGTCCAGCGGAAGACTTTCTGTAACTCCGGCGCGAGGATGCCGAAGACGAGCCGATCAATGTAGTTGATCGTGACAGCCAGAAAAACGAGCGCGCAGATCGTCCAGCGAAAGCGGGTGCGCCGCCCCTGCGGTGTTTGGTCGCCGGCAGTCATGCCCGCTCGAGGCCCGCGCGAGTCCCGCTGGGCTGGAACCTCCCGCCCGGCTCGACCGTAACAGCGAACACCGGTGTGCCCTCCGCCCAGGGCCTCGGCTGCCAAGAGGGAAAGCAACGCAACGGGATGAAACGCGGAGGGGTCATTGCTGGCTGGGGAGTTCTGCTCAAGAAGTCGCCGAGCCGGTGCGGACTCGCAGCTTAATTTCGTAACAAGAGAGGGAGAAATGTAACCTCCGTCCACCCGGAACCGGACCCGACGACTGCTAGGAAACTGGATCTTGGGGGGTTGGGCCGGGAGGGGGTTTTCACGCTCCTGCGCAACGACCCGCTCACGCAGGGCCCGAAGCTCTTCGCGAAACACTGCGCGAGCTGCCACCGCTACGACGGCCACGACGGGCTCGGCGGCCAGCCGAAAGACCCGCCGTCCGCCGCCGACCTCAAAGGCTTCGCGAGCCGCGAGTGGCTCGCCGGCCTGCTCGATCCCGACCGCGTGGCGACGCCGCATTATTTCGGCGCGACCAAGTTCAAAGCCGGCAAGATGGTGAAATTCGTGCAGGAAGACGTCGCCGGTTTCTCGGCCGACGACAAAAAACTCCTCGAAAAAGCCATCGCCGCCCTCTCCGCCGAAGCGCAGCTCAAGTCGCAGCGCGAGATCGACCGCCGCGACGAAGCGCTCATCGCCCAGGGCACGGAAGCGCTCATCGGCCCGCGTATGACCTGCGTCGATTGCCACGTCTTCCACGACGAGGGCGATGCCAACGGCCCCGACCTCACCGGCTACGGCTCGCGCCAATGGCTGCTCGATTTCATCGGCAACCCCGAGCACGAGCGCTTCTACGGCGACCGCAACGACCGCATGCCCCTCTTCGGCGAAGACAAAATCATCACCGCCGACGAACTCGGACTGCTCGTCGACTGGCTGCGCGGCGAGTGGTTCGTGCCGGAAACGGTTTCGGCGAAATAACGGCCGCGCGCGCAAAGGCACCCGGCGCTCCCGGCCACCAGGCCGCAGCCGCCGTTTTTGGCGTTTGGACTTTGGCGGTTTGCCCGTTCGCTTCCTGCCATGCGCCCGCCCGATCTCTTCGCCACCGCGCGCCTCGTCGCCCGCAAACCGCGCGCGGACGACGGCCCGGCCGTCTTCGCCGCCTACGCGAGCGACCCCGAGGTCACGCGCTACCTGGCTTGGCGCGCCTACGACCGCGTGGAGCCGCTCAACGCGTTTCTGCTCGAGTGCCTTTCCGACTGGGAAAAAGGCCGCGGCCACTTCGCGTGGCTGCTCTGTCTCAAAGGCACGGATACGCCCGTCGGCTCGATCGGCGTGACGTTCGAGAGCGGCGGCCGCGCCGTCTTCGGCTACGTGCTGGCGAAAAAATTCTGGGGCCACGGCTTCGCCGCGGAAGCGCTGACCTACCTTGTGGACTGGTCGCTCGCGCAGCCCACGATCTGGCGCGCGTGGGCGTTCTGCGACGCGGAGAATCCCGCCTCCGCCCGCGTGATGGAAAAAGCCGGCATGGTGCGCGAGGGTCTCCTGCGCCGCTGGCACGTCTGCCCCACGCTCGGCCCCGAACCCCGCGACTGCATCGTCTGCGCGAAGGTGCGGTAAAAGTGTCTGCGGGACCGCGACCGCCCCCGGTCGCTTCTTCGAGGTTACATTTGCGCAAGGATGCTCGGGTGTCACAGTGCCCCCATGAAATCCGGCGCCGGCCAAACCCCGCTCCCGGCCACGGAACGCGGCGAACCCGTGGCGATATTGGTCAACCCGGCGTTGCTCCGCCCCCGCCTCCGCACCCGCACGTTCCTGCCCGAGTTTGCGGCGCTGATGGCACGCCCGCCGGGCGACAATCTGCCGGCCGACCTCGATGCAGTGCGCGGCGACCGATGATTTTTGCGACATATCCACGGCGGCCAAACCCCACGTGTCGAAGCCGCGGACCTGCACGCTTCGCCTGATCGGCGAAGCGCGAATGCGATTAGCGGTTTCGGTGATACAACCAGCGGGGATTAGCGAAAATTAGCGGTTAAAAGCTGTCTTGGCCGGATTGGTTGCGGCTCGGCCGCTTTGGACTGCGCTGGTCAATCCGCGGTCGGTCCGAACTGCGGAGTTTGGGATCAAAGCCGTTTCGCTCTGACAACCGGATCGTCTGCATCGGAATCGGTATCGCCGCCGCTCCCGGACGCGGCCGCTCCGCGGCGGTTACAGAATCGCGTGAAATTTATCCCGCGAAATTCCGCGCGCTGCCGAAACAACGGGGTGGGGGTGCGGCGTCATCCGGCGCGTAACCAAAAACCACTACCATGAAAAACGATCCCTACTTCAAATTCGTCGCCATCACGATTCTCGCCGGCGTCATCGCCTCGTTCGTCAGCCCCGCCCACAGCGACTCCGTGGCCGACGACTCCGCCGCCAAGCCCGCGGTCGCGAGCGCCGTTACGGAGTGACCGTCTTCGCCGCCGGCGCCGGTTGCGGTTGCGGCCGGGCCACGCCCCACGGCGAAAACGTCGCGACCACGCCGAGCCATACCGCGACCAGCGCGGCGAGCACGCCGCGGAAAATCCGCCGCTCGCCGGCCGTCATCGTCGGTTTGCCCGTTTCCGTTCCCCGCCACACGCCCTCCCGCGGCGCCGTTTCCGCGCCCCGACCCGCGCTGCCCAGCGCCATCGCGAGCGCGCAGATTACGGTGATGGCGAACCCGCAGTTCAGCGGACTCCGCAGGTAACGCGGCAACTGCGCCGCGATCTCCGCATCCGCGAGCGCCAAGAATGCGACGGCGCCCAGCGCCGTGCCGGTCACCAGCGTCGCCGTCGCCCCGCGGGCCGAAGCGCGCCGCGTGAAAAGGCCCGCCACCACGCACACGAACACCGGCGGCGCCAGCAGCGACCAGAGCTGCACGAGATAGGCGAACACGCCTTTGAACTCGCGTATCCCCGGCGCCACTACGGCGCACAGCGCCAGGATGCCGGCCATCAGGCCGCGCCCGAGCCGCACGCGCGCGCGGTCCGACAGCCCCGGCGCCGCGCGCGCGATGAAATCATACGAGAGCATCGACGACGAAGCCGAGAGCCCCGCCGCCACCGTGCCGAGGATCGCCGCGAGCAGACCCGCGAGCACCAGACCGGTCAGACCCGCCGGCACGTAGGCGGTGACGAGCCGGGCGTAGGCCTGGTCGGGATGCGCGAGGCCGGGCAGCAGTTTCGCGGCGAGCACGCCGGGCGCCGCCACGAGGAAGAGCGCCAGCACTTTCAGAAACGCGCCGAAGAGCGCGCCCATTTTCGAGTGGAATACGCTCCGCGCGGCCAGCGCCCGCTGCACGTAGTCGTGGTCCGTGCAGTGGCTGTGCACGCCGAGGATCAGCGCTCCCGTCACCAGCGGCAGCCAGCCGAACGCGTGGTCCCACGGTTGCACGACCGACCACAGGCTGCGGCCCGCCGCATCGTAGGTCGGCAGCACCGCGCTCCAGCCGCCGGCCGCCGCGAGACTCACCGCAAACGTCACCGCGCCGCCCGCGACGAGCAGCGTCGCCTGCAAGAGATCCGTCCACAGCACCGAGCGCAGGCCGCCGAACACCGTGTAGGCGCCCGCGGCCAGCGCGATCGCCGCGATGGCAACGTTGAACTGCCACGCCGCTTCCCAGCCGAGCAGGCCCGTCAGCACCGTCGCACCCGCGTAGAGCGCCGTGGCGATGCTGGCCGCGAGGATCATCACGATGTTGATCGCGGAAACGAAGAGCCGCGCGCCCGGGCTGAAGCGGCGCTCGAAGAATTCCGGCGCCGTGCGCAGTTTCAGCGCGAGGTAGACATCGACGAAAAACACCGCGAGCAGCGCGAAACACAGCGCGCCCACGAGCTGAAACGCCCCTGCCGCGAGGCCGATCGTATACGCGAGCCCCGCCTGCCCGACGAATTGCTGGCTGGAGATGTTCGCCGAAAACATCGACGCGCCGACCAGCGGCCACGTGGCCTCGCGGTCGGCGAGAAACAGCGCCTCGGCGTTCTTGATTTTTTTCCGCCCGAACCAGATGCCGCACGCAACCGTCAGCAGAAAGTAGCCGGCGATTATGCCTACATCGACGGCCGAGATGCGGAGCGTGCTCATCGCGCCGAGGTCAGCGCGAAACCGCTTCGGAAGCGAGCGGTTGCAACCAGGTGTCGCCCAGCTCTCGCCGCCACCGGGCGAGTTGCGCCGTCAACCGGGCGAGCGGCGCAGCCCCGACGGGTGCAGCCGCGAGGTCGTGGCGTTCGTGCGGATCGGACTCGAGATCGAAGAGCTGCACGCGCTCCGCACAGGCGACACGGCAAACGATCAGTTTCCAGCGCCCGTCGGTGATCGCGCGCTGGCCGTCTTTGTAGAGCGCGCCGGTCTCCGTGCGCACGGGCGGCGCGCCGGGGGCGAACGCCGGCACCAGGCTGCGGCTGTCGAGCCCGGGCGGCGGCGCCACACCCGCGAGGTCGCAGAGCGTCGGAAACAGATCGAACGCATACGCCAGCGCCGCGCAGCGCCGGTCGCGCGGCACGCCGGGCCCGTGCAGAATAAACGGCACGCGCAGGCTCGGCTCGTAGAGGTTCTGTTTGCCGAGTAGGCCGTGGCTGCCGAGCGCGAGGCCGTGATCCGAGATATAGACGACGACCGTGTTTTCTGCGTCGCCGGTTTCGCGCAGTGTCTCGAGCACCCGCCCGAGCCACGCGTCGTGGTGCGAGATCATGCCGTAGTAGCCGGCGAGATGTTCGCGCAGCGCCGCGGGCTGCAACGGCCGCTCCGCCAGCCGTTCGTCGCGGATCGCCAGCTCGCCGTTGTCGAAGGGATGCTCCGGGAGAAAATTCTCCGGCAGCGGCAGCCGCGCCGCGTCGTAGCGCGCGCGGAATTCCGCCGGCGGCGTGCGCGGATCGTGCGGCGAAGTCAGCGCCACGCAGGCGAAAAACGGCTGCGCGCGGTTCCGCCCGCGGAGAAACGTCTCCGCCGCGCGGCAGAAAATCTCCGTGGAAAATCCCGCCGCCGCGCGCGCGGGTTCCCCGCGGCGGATCTCCGCCAGATCGCGCACCGGCACGCGCGTGTGGTCGCACATGCCGCCGTGGAAAATCGCGCTCCCGCGGCCGAACGAGCGCAGCAGCGCGGGGAGATCGTTGTGCCATTTGCCGGTGAAAAATGTCTCGTAGCCCGCGCCGCGCAGCCACTCGGGCAGCGTCGGGGCCGAGGCGGGCAACTCCACTTCGTAGTCGGGCCCGGCGACGAGCCGGGGCGCGGCGTCGGCGCGCACGACGTTGCGGCCCGTCAGCAGGCACGCCCGCGACGGCGCGCACACCGCCGGCATCAGGCTGCCCATGATGCGCGCCTGCGTGAACGCCGTGCCGCCGCGCACGAGCCCGTCGAGCACCGGCGTGCGCACAGCCGGATGCCCGAGCGCACCGATCGCGTCGGCGCGGTGGTCGTCGGCGACGACGAGCAGCAGATTGGGCGCGGCACGGGACGGCATGGGGCGGGGCGGGGAAGGGGTTAGCGCTTGCGCCGCCGCGCTCGAATCCTTTCAGACTGCAACAGTGCAACAACCCCGCGCCACGCCGCGCCGCACGACCCTCAGGGACATCGCGCGGCGCACCCGCCTCAGCCTCTCGGCCGTCTCGCTCGCGCTCCGCCGGCCGGGCGCGCTGCCCGCCGCCACCGTCGCGCGCGTGCGCCGCGCCGCCGCCGCGCTCGACTACGCGCCCGATCCCGCGCTGAGCGCGCTCTCCGCCTACCGCAGCCGCCAGCGCGTGCGGCGCGATTTTTCCGTCATCGCCTTGGTCTCAGACTGGGCGGGCCGCGACGACTGGTTCGGCCGGCCCGCCGCCCGGAAACTCTGGGAGGGCGCCACGGCCCGCGCCACCGCGCTGGGCTACACGCTGCAGCACTTCTGGGCCCGCGAAGGCGGCGCCACGCCCGCGCGCTTCAGCCAGGTGCTCGTCGCCCGCGGCGTCCGCGGCGTGATCCTCGCGCCTCTGGAGAAGCCGGACGCGCGCTTCGATCTCGCGTGGGAAAATTTCGCGGTCGTCACCGTCGAGCGGCCGGCGCGCTACACCACGTTTCACCACGTCGTGCCCAACTACTACGCCGACATGCTGCTCGCCTGGAGTGAGCTCCGGCGGCGCGGCTACCGCCGCATCGGTCTCGTGATCGATGCCGGCCTCGCCGAGCGCGTGGCGCACCAGTGGGAAGCGGCGCACGCGTTCGAACAGTCGACCGCCGGCCGCGGCGCCGCCGCGGTGCCGACCTTTGTCAGCGAACCCGGCGATCCGCCCGCGCGGCTGCTCGACTGGGTGGAGCGCCACCGCCCCGATGCGATCGTGAGCCGCAGCGACGGTGCCTGCGACGCGCTCCGGGCCGCCGGCATCCGCCTCCCCGCGGACCTCGGCTACGTGAGTCTCAATGTCGTCGACGATGCGCCGGGTGTGAGCGGGATTCTGCAGCCGCGCGACGTGATGGGCGCGGCCGCCGTGGATGCGCTGAACGGCCTGCTGCTCGTCAGCCAGCGCGGCCCGGGCGCGCACGCCGTCGGCACGCACGTCGACGGCGAGTGGCACGAGGGCCGCACGCTGCGCGCCCGGCCGTAGCATCCTCGCGCCGGGCACTGCACTGTTGCAGCAACGGCACCGTTGCCGGGGCGCGCGGCGCGTGGAGATTGGCCCGGTTGCTACCCCGGCAACCCGCACGCCCCGTGCGTCCGCCCGTCTCCCTGCCTCACCCCCAGTCCATGAACTCCCTCCTGCTTGCCCGTTTGCTCCGCGGCACCGGTTTTGCCGCCGCGCTGTTCTCCGCCGTCGCCGGTCGTGCCCAGACCACGCCGGCCTCCGTCGCCAAAGACGATCCCATCGTCCTCAACCCGTTCGACGTCACCGCCGGCTCCAACAAGGGCTACATGGCGACCAACACCATTTCCGGCACGGCGATGAACACGCCGCTCAAGGACGTGCCGATGGCCATCAACGTCATCACCGCCGAGTTCCTCGCCGACAGCCTCGTGGGCAATTTCGAGCAGGCGCTCGATTACAACTCCGCCATCACGCAGACGAGCCGCCTCCCGGTCTCCAACCGCAACGACGCCTTCGCCATCCGCGGCTTCCGCAACCGCAACACGCTCGTCGACGGCGTCATCGCCGGCGAATTCATCCCGCCGCAGATGATCGACCGCATCGAGGTCGTGAAGGGCCCCAACACGCTCTACGGCCAGTCCGATCCCGGCGGCCTCATCAACGTGATCTCGAAGCGCCCGCAGGGCCGCAACCGCCTCTCGCTCGGCCTCCGCGCGGGTGACAACGGACTCTTCGGCGCCGATTTCGACGGCAACGTCGTCGCCGGCAACGGCCGCATCGGCCTCCGCATCGTCGGCGCGCACAACCGCACCGACGGCTACCGCATCATCGACGGCAATGACTCCAACTTCCTCGGCGTCGCGGGCGATGTGAAGCTCGCGAAGGACACCACCGCGCTCTTCCACGTCAGCGGCACCGAGACCGACGGCATCACGAGCCAGCGTTCCACGTTTTCCTTCGAGCTCATCCCGACCGATCTCAACGGCGACGGCCGCATCGACGGCACGCTCGTCAACGGCATGGCCGAGAACACCGCGCGCTACAACAACACCTTCCTCCCGCGCGACTACACCAGCGCGACCGACGGCACGCGCTACGAACAGGAGAGCAAGTTCCTCCAGTTCGGCCTCCGCCAGCGCCTCGGCCGCCACGCGAACATCCAGTATATGTTCGTCCGCACGGATCAGGACATGGACATGACCTTCCGCGAATACAACACGTTCAACGCCGCGGGCTCCTCCGACGCGAACCACAGCGCGCAGCTCAACTCCAACCGCACCGACGCCCACACGATCAACTCGCTCTTCACCGTCACCACCGGCCCGCTCACCCACCGTCTCCTCGTCGGCGGCCGCTACATCTGGGACCAGAGCGAGGGCGCGACGCACAGCCTGCGCACGCTCGGGCCCGGCACGGAACGCGCCACCCTCGAGCGGCTGATTTCCCAGGGCCGCCGTATCCGGCTTTTCCTGACGAAGAACGACGTCCTCTCCGGCGTGAAATACTGGCTCGACGACACGCCTACCGCCGAGGAGATGCGCACCCTCGGCACGCGCAACGGCAACGTCTACATGAGCGAGTCCCGCGTCAGCTCCGCCTATGTCTCCGACAGCATCGCGCTGCTCGACAACCGCCTCAAGCTGCTCACCGGCCTCCGCTACGTCCGCATCCGCAGCCAGTCGACCAACATCGCCGGCGCCAAGATCGGCGTGCTCAACGACCAGGACGACACGAGCTACCAGCTCGGCGCGACCTACGATCTCACCGCGCAACTCGCCGCCTACGCCAACACCGCGACCGCCTTCAACCCGAACGGCTTCGACGATATCAACGGCATCTTCTTCGACCCCGAACTCTCCCGCGCCTACGAGGTCGGCCTCAAGTTCGAGGATCTCTGGCAAGGCCGCCTCGGCGGCTCCGTATCCGTTTTCCAGATTCGCAAGGAGAACGTCCGCCGCTCCGACTACAACCCGGTCACCTTCCGCTCCGACAACGAAATCACCGACGACGAGAGCCGAGGCTGGGAAACCGAGCTGTTCTACAATCCCACGAAGAGCTGGCAGATTGTGATCAACTACAGCCGCATCGACGCGAAGGTCATCGTCAGCCGCACGCTCGCGAAAAACCTCCCGCTCGAAGGCGCGACGCCGCACCGCTTCACCCTGTGGTCGAACTACTCGGTCGATGCCGGCCCGCTCAAGGGTCTCCGCTTCGGCGGCGGCATGATCCACGCCAAGGGCCCGATCCAGCAGTTCGGCACCAGTAACAGCCAGCTCGTGCGCGAAGACGGCTACACCACCTTCAGCGTTTTTGCCCGCTATCCGGTGAAGCTCTTCGAGCAACGCGTCTCGCTCGGCCTGAACGTCGACAACCTTACCGACGTGTTCTTCATGCGCTCCCGCGCCGGCACGAACAATCCGCGCCAGATCGCGTTTTCGGCGCGCTGGGACCGATGATCGCCCGTCTCCTCGCCTGCGCAGGAGCGAGCTTGCTCGCGCTGGCGGCGCCCGCCGCATCCGCCGCGCCGGCCGCGCGGCCCAACATCATTTTCCTCCTCACCGACGACCAGCGCGACAACTCGCTCGGCGCGATGGGGCATCCGTTCGTCAAGACGCCGCACCTCGACGCGCTCCTGCGCGATTCCGTGCGTTTCCGGAACGCCTACGCGCCCACGCCGGTGTGCTCGCCGAGCCGCGTCTCGTATTTCACCGGGCTCACCGAGCGGGTGCACGGCGTCGGCTTCAGCTCCTCCTACGAGCTGACCGAAGCGCAGTGGGAGCGCACTTACTGCTAGGAAACTGGATCTTGGGGGGTTGGGCCGGGAGGGGGTTTGGGGGAGGGGCGGAGGCAAAGCCAAGGCACCCCCGTAGTCCCCCACGCCGAAAAAGGGGAGGTTGGCGTCAGTTCTCGCGGGGCGATTGGATGCGCGCGGCGGACATCAACCGGAACGTTGGGCGCAACGGGCGCCAGGAGGGGCTGGCTCGCAAACATCACGCTGCGCGTAGTCTAAGCTCCGCCTGACTCGCGGTCAACCCGCGAGTCGTTGGTCGGCGCAATCCGGCGCGTCGGGCTGGGCGAAGTTGTCGGTCGGCGTCAACTGGCCGGCCCCATCGAACCAGAACACTGGCTCGGAGTCGTTGGCATCGGGCTGGGAGAACTCGTCGCCGAACAGTTCGCCCTGCCCGGCGTCCGCCGGCGCGACTTGCGGTGGCGGAGGCAGCTCGAATCCGGTTTGGTCGAAGTCCTCGCCCGGCTCCATTACCTCCGCCCGGAACCGGATCGGCTCGTCGCGCGGCTGTGGATACGGCAG
>Ga0194133_10003521_pt1 | contig 22104 bp, 12 predicted proteins | sample TA2KigOf40mmetaG_FD_155448 | JGI IMG/M metagenome (GOLD analysis project Ga0194133, IMG submission 155448) | Freshwater microbial communities from Lake Tanganyika, Tanzania - TA2015055 Kigoma Offshore 40m | ecosystem: Environmental > Aquatic > Freshwater > Lake | place: Tanzania: Lake...
TATAAATTCTTTCCAAAAAAAAATGTTTTCAGGTTTAGTAAATATATTCAAATTAAGCATAGTTAGGATTTAATAGCCAATATATCAATTTAGCCGCCACAATGTCAACCACCACCAATAATAACACCAATAATAATTCAGAAACTAAAAGCCGCAACCATTACTTTAATCTACTGGAAGACGCGGAAAATAACTATACATTCTTGCCAGTTCTCAATCATAAGTATACCGAACATTATAAGAAACAGCTTGCCACATTCTGGACTGTGGAGGAAGTCGACCTTTCGATGGACCGTAATGACTTCACTAACAAGCTCACAGACAAAGAACGCGAATTCATTAAAAATGTGTTGGCATTCTTCGCAGCAAGTGATGGGCTCGTTGCCGAAAACCTGGATCTCAATTTTACACAGGAAATAACGTTCAAGGAGATTGCGCAATGTTTGCGTTTCCAGGCTATGATGGAAGATATTCATAGCGAGATTTACAGTCTCATGGTTTATAACCTGATAACCGATTCCAAGGAACGCGCGAATGTGCTAAATGCGATTAATACTATTCCATGTGTGAAAGAAAAGGCCGATTGGGCCAAGAAGTGGACCAACAGTGGCACGAATGACATCCAAGAACGGCTTGTTGCATGGGCCTGTGTGGAGGGTATCCAGTTTAGCGGGTCATTTTGCAGTATCATGTGGCTTGGCAAACGTAATCTGATGCCAGGGCTACAAACAGCTAACCAGTTCATTCGCCGTGATGAAGGCGCACATATGACAACTAGCATCATGCTATATAACGACCTGAAATCGGAATACCGGCTTACCGAGGAAAAAGTCCATGCGATTGTGCGCGAAGCACTGGATATTGAGAAGAAATTTATCATTGATAGTATCCCATGTGCCATGTTGGGCATGAATAGCAGTCTGATGACCCAATATCTGGAATATGTGAGCGACCGACTACTGGTCCAGCTTGGCTATTCTAAGATTTGGAATTCCGCGAATCCATTCGATTTTATGGAAGATATAAGTGTAGAAAACGTAACTAACTTCTTTGAACGCCGAGTAACTGAATATAACAAGGCTAGAGTCGGCACAACTGCCGAAGACCAGCAACTAACATTCGATGGTGAAGAAGACTTTTAATTAACCGGCTGCCCCTGCAACCAATACCATTTGGCTAGAGTGTGGACCAATAGCTATTGTCCGTTGCCTATTGTTCTTTTTTGTGTATTTTCCGCCACTACCGTTTTTGCGCGATGTTCGCCGGTTAGGTTTGATGTTAACTGCTGACGTTTTAATAACGGATGGTGGCTGTCGTTGGCTCTGTATATTAGATTGGAGTTCTACTACGGATTCATATGTTTCGCGAAGTTTGTTCATGTTGGTTTCTAGTAAGAGATATTCGTATTCCGGATTTTGCTTAGCGAACTCGCGAATTGTAGTCATATATGTGTCAGCGGCTTCAGCGATGGCTAGACCCGTCTTGCCGTCTTCGCTCATAGACATACGATTAGTAGGGGCATTAGGATGAGAAAATACGCGGTTTAGTATATCAAATGCTGCCTTTTCCTGTTTACGTCCCTTCTTCTTTTCTGCGGTGCAGCATGGACCACCGAATATATCGCTGAATATTACTGTGTATGTTATGGGTTCGGATTCGCGCTTGGATACTCTAGCCGAGGACTCGCGACCACTCTTCTTACTCTTAGAATCATTTACCCTGATGAACTGTTTACGAGACCCAGATTTACGACTTTGCAGGTGATATTTGGGTATACGGCCGCCCGATAATCCTCCCCATCCAGATGACATTGATTTTGATTTCGATTTGGATGTTTTTGAGGATGCAGAACCCGGAGCGCCTAATGTTGGACCTGCAGGTGCCGCTGCAGGTTTTGGCCCAAATAATTTAGGTGCTACAGGATTAGCAGGGGCAACTGCAGGACCAGCTGGTTGTTTAGGGGGTGCAGCAGGTGCCACCACAACAGGCGGAGGAGGCGGCGCTACTACAACAGGCGGAGGAGGTGGCGCTACTACAACAGGCGGAGGAGGTGGCGCTACTACAACAGGCGGAGGAGGGGTGCTACTAATACCTTTGGATGTTTTATAACCAGGAATAACGTCACCATCATCTGGATGTAAATAATTGCAGTCGACTATAAGTATTAAATTATATTTATTAAAGTTACTTCCACCTATATTTTTAGAGTATTTATATTCTACGTTTGTAATTTGAAATATTGCATTGGATGGCAATAAAACTTCATGTTCAGTTATCATACCAGTAACTAGATGGGTATGGGGAAATATTAACACTTTGTGATGTTTTCGCATAGTAATCCTTAAAATACAGCATTCGCTTCCATGAATAAAATCATCAGCAACTCTTAAATTAAATGAAGTGGAGCTAGGTATTGGGTTATGAATAAAATGCGGTTTGCTTAAATCAATATCATTAAAGCGCAAATAACTACCATCAGTTGTAACAACATTGAACAACCTAACACCCTTATATAACGTGTATGTATCGGGTAATTGTGCATTAAATACTAGAGGGTTGATTCCAGCAAATACGGCAGTAAGCCGGTCATGATATTCCTTAACTGTGATTTTTAAGTTATTTAACAGAACATATTTTAGAAATGTATCATCGCCAGTATAATACCAACCTAGCATGGATACCGCATAATCAGCACTACCATTTGCATATGAACGTATGACATCTAGAAAATTATTGTCAGTGAGATATGCTAATATCATTTTCGCAGTTGGATTACTAACCGTATCACCGAATACGACTAGTGCATCTTCTTCTGCCATGTTTTGCATTGTAATTGCCGCTTCTAATTTGACATTATCTAATATCTGTTTAAGTGTTACTCCCGCTAACTCACCCGGATTGACAAATACCTTATTATTCTCAAAATCAAACATCGGGTCGCCTTTGGGATTTTTAACGGGGTCATAATATCGATTATATAAATAATCTATAAAATCGGCAAAATGTTCATCGTTTCTAAAAGTCTTGTCATATACAGTGTATAATCCGCTAATCTGATTATTTTTTATCAGTTTAAGGACATAATTCAATCGAACACGTGCCTTATCGCGTTTGTCATATTTGGACTTGTATGGGCCAAATCCATAATTAATACCGCGTGCCAGCTCATGTATAATATAAGCAAGGGACAAAAAAGCGCAGTGTCCCTCACCTGGATTAAATGCTAATGGCACTACACGTTCAAATGTAGAATGATCTTCATGTCCACCATATTTAGCATGCCATTCCGGTGACTGGAAGTATATGGGAGTTGCGGCTGCATCCGGTGTATAATATAATCTAGGGACGATTTGTAGAGGGTCTGTTTTCTTAAGTATATAAGTTAATTCAATAATACTTAACATAATTTGATAACCCCATTTATCTACATGCAATTTGCCGGTAGCTTTGTTGAATATATATAACCCAACATCATCTTTGCGCATTTGCCCACTCATTATCATACCTCTACGATGTTTAATCAAATTCTGTTTCATGTAATCTATCGGATATTTACCGCTGAATATATCAGTTATTAACACCGGCTTACCTTTATCTTCGCCTAAGTATATAGATAAGTCATACTTTGCTAATATAGCTTCTACCATATATATACCATATCCTGGCTTTTTTTCACCACCACCAAACCATTTTAATATGAAATTTGAATTGTATAAAATATCAATTAGATTAATAATTTTGGCATCAATAGAGGCTTCCGTATGGTGGTCTTGAAGATACATTATAGCATCTAAGTCGCAGGATTTAAGGACAGGATTGGAATCATAATAGGCCTTATCTGTCAATAGCCGTGGAGGTGTAATATATTTAAGATTAGTGCTCCCTTTAATAATTATCTTGGCATCATCCGTATCTTGGTCATTGAAATCCTGAATGGCTTTAATACCAATTGGAGTAAGAACGGTGAATGTTTCTTTTTCAAAGTTATCAAATATCTTGGATGCCATTTCACAGTTACAAAGTTGCTACGTGTTATTTTATTATTTTATTATTCGTTTATATTTTATTTGGTGAAACAAAAAGAAAAAATTAAATCAAATGAAGTCAAATTGCAAATAAAGGGACTGTTATTTGCCTAGTATGCGGTAGATACAAGTTGTTCCCTGCCAATCATTAATGGCCTAAATTCACGTTTCTTAGTTTGCTTTATGGGACGGTTGGCAGAAACTAATGAATACATTTGTTGTGCCTTACTCATAGACGTATGTTTTCCGGTCTTTCTCGATAGGGTTTTCTGTAATTCAATTACAGCTTCGTAAGTCTCTTTGATTTTGCTGAGCGAAGTTTCCATAAGTAGCCATTCATAATCTGGATTTTTTGCCACAAAGTCAGTAATTACCGACATATACAATTTGTGTTCATCCATAATAGTCTTGGCCCTTGCTTTGATTTGAGGTGTTAATGGTTTGTTATTGGGTGCATTTGGATGCGCATATGCCGCTTGAATAGTGTTGTAAGCCTCATCCATTGTTTTCTGTGTTACGCGATTCATCTTAGATTTGCTTGCGTTTGATGTGCAACAATTATCTTTAAATAAATTATCAATGAATACTACAGAATATGTTACTGGAGAATCAATTTTAGCTTTTGGTTGTGAAACTATATTATATTTAGTATTTTTGGAAGGTTTTAGTATATTTAATTGTTCTACCAATTTACGATACCGTAGACACTGGGTTTTTAGCCCAGTGTCGAGGCACTGGCGTTTCACTAAATTCTCGCGAGCACTCGCCAGAGGCTCGTGTGTGCTTAGAATTGAGTGTGAACGGTATGTGGTAGTAATAGGTAGCCTACCACCGGACATTGGTTTCTTAGATTTGCCATGTTTACCTGATTTACCCGATTTGCCGCCTTTATGTTGATGTAATACGCTACCAGGAACTGGTGCAGTTGGAATTGCAGCAGCTGCCCCAGCTGGAGCTTGAGCAGGACCACCTTTTTTACTACCACCTTGTGCACCACCTTTAGACTTATGTTGATGTGGTTTTTTACTGTGAGATTTTTTATGGCCAGTATATTGCGGTTTCACTTGTTTAGCATGCATATCGAGCAAAGATTGCATTGATGTCGGTGGCAGAGATGCAATACTAGGCACTACATCTATACCAACTTCATCATTATTGGATAATTCACTTGACGAAACTATTTCAAATGCGTCCCCTAAAGGAATTTCGTTAGTTGGTTTGTTTAATCCGACTATTATGTCTCCATCAGCTTCATGTAAATATTCGCAATCAACAATTAATACTAGTGTATTAGGCCTATCAAGAATATGAGATATTTGTTTCCTATATACATATTGGACATTTGTTATTTTGAATACTGAATTAGGGGGGAATATATACTCATGCTCGTTTTGAATACTTGATACACGGTCATCATCTGGCACTATGTATACTTTATGTTTTTGCTTCATACTTATTTTTAATAGACAACATTCGCCATTAACAAACCGGGTAGCAACATCCATCGCAGAAGATGCAGATGTCACCGCAGGATTAAATATATAATTATTATTGGTTAAATCTAAATTAGCAAATTTTAGGTAACTACCATCAGAAGAACGGCAATTAAACAGATTAACGCCTTTGTAAAGTGTATATGATTTGGGAAAACTCTTATTTATAACCTTAGAATTAAGCGTTTCAAATAAATTTACGAATTTTTGATGAAACCTAACTGCAGTTGTTTCACCGGACCTGCAACTTACTTTAGTTCTTAAAAATTCATCACTGCCAGTATAAATATAACCAAATATACCGGCGGAATAACTACTACTAGATGCAGTATATGATAATATTTCATTGTAATAATTATTTGAAATTACATAGTCAAGCATAGCTTTACCAACTTTATTAGTAGGTGTATTAAACTCTCTAATTGCAGGTTCAGATTCCCTAATAACAGACGTAGTATACATATGTTCTGCATTTGCAACTGTAGTATTGTAATCTGCAGTTTCTAAATCAGTATGATTAATTAATGGTGTATCGTTTTCAAAGTCATAGAATGGGTCCCCTGTTGGTTTGGTGTCTGCATCATAAAAGCCATTGTGTAAAAATTTTATTAAATCTACATAATGTGCTTCATCCATAAAAGTATTATCATGTTGGAGATACAGTCTACTTATTTGATTATTCATAATTAATTTTAATACATATTGAATGCGAATAATGGATTGAGGGCGTTTCCAATAATACTGTTCCATCCAATATGGACCAAAACTGTAATTATATAAACGATGTAATTCATGAATAATATATGCAAGGCTGAGATACGCTGCGTTTTCTAACGGATGTATAGATGAATTTCCAAGTGCATATAAAAAGTTACTATATACTTCACCACCATGTGTTTTTTTCCATTCTTCTGACATAAAATATATTGGAGTAACTAATTCAACATGTGGATAATATAATTCCGAAATTATTTCTGTTTTTTTGCGCTTGTTTATTAAAAAAGTGGTTTCAAGTAAATCTAAATTGTATATATTCATATCACTCTTATCCATAATTTTAATGAAGAAGTTATCCTTTCGTTTGTTAACACTTTGTAAAAGCATTTGTTTTCGCTTAATTAAATTATCAGTATAGAATTTGATTAAAGAGCTATCACTTAATATTTCACTAAGTGTATATAAAGCAGTTATACTTGCATTTACTACACTATGTGGAGTATTTGGTAACTCATCTATACTATCATCTATTATAATGGTAAAACCGTATTGACTAAGTATATTCTCGAGTTGTAATATACCATAACCAATTTTATCAAATCTTGTTACAGTAGGTAAGTTTGCTATAACATTTTTAAAGTATAGAATTTGTTCATTTACTTTGTCTTTATTAAAAGAGTTATCCATCACCATTAACAAATCTAAATCCCCTGCTTGAAGTTTAGGGTGCGATTTAAAGTAATCAGGGTCTGTAAGTAAATGTGGTGGTGTAATATACTTTAGATTTGTGCTACCCTTAACAATAAGTTTACAATCAATATTTAAAACTTTTCGGTCAGTATTGAATGCAAACACGGCGTCTAAACCGATTTGTGATAGTATTGTAAATGCATCCGCATTTAAATCATCTATTAAGCTCATTATTAAAAAGATGGTTACAGTATAGTAACAGACTAAATTATTACATATAAGATATAAAAAAAAAAGAATAGAGGATAGACTAGAGGATAGACTAGAGGATAGAGGATAGAATATAAAAAAATATAAATGATAGTAATAAAGTTAAGGTGTATATTAAAAACACACAATACAGTAGGCATACGTTGGCTAGACCCAAATGAATCTAATAACCGAACTAAAAGAAGCATTCAATGTAAAGGCATTAATTAAGTATTCCGTCCTTGGTTTGGTATATGCTATTATCTTGGTTAGTAACCTATACGGTAGCTATATGGTCCCGAATCCATATCGCGCAAGTGGTGTCGGTGCATGCTATGATCGCCCGATAACCAATAGATACAAAGGTCTCCAAGATATACTCCATGTAAAAAGTGTAGACACACATAAAGCTTGCGAAAAGGTTGCTAATTATGGGTTCATGGCATGTATAATTATATTCTTTATCAACTTCTTCCCATCTAATATCCGGAATATGAGGCTTATTTTCTTGTTCACTACACTCTATGTCGTCGGGTTTCTGGTCCGGATTATAGCATTTAGTGTAACTGTGCCACCACCCCCTAATCAAGAAGTTGTTAAATCTGTTAAATGGTATGAAATCAAAAAATTATTTGCTGGGTCAACTGATGCATCCGAACCAGTTAGCGATTTTATGTTTAGTGGTCATGCATTCACCGTTATTCTGACACTATTATTCCTTTGGACCTACCGGGATAGCACATGGATTAACCAGCTCAGCTCTAAAGCAACCATAGGTATCTTAGTGCTCATATCCTTATTCGGTCTCAGCTCTATCCCGTGTATAAGTATTAGTGGCCTGCACTATACTAGCGATGTTGTTATTGGTATAGTTATGGGTATCCTACTCTTCTTATCTAGATACCACTTTATTATACACTTAGACTATGGTGAACTGCTCTAGCCAAGCACAAGTGTATCATTGAATTGATGCAACATCATATTTATTTTTAGTAAAGTATTCTTCTTCCACTGTTCCACGTGTTATCAACCGGACAACTTTCACCGGTTTATTTTGGCCCAAACGAACAGCACGACCGATAGCCTGGCTTTCAACTGCCATGGTCTGTTCAGCATCCATATTGAGCACATCCACCAATATAATATGGCTAGCTTCCGTTAGGTTGCTACCACTGTTACTATGTTCACTACTGAGCATAATTACACGGATAGAATTGTCCCGTTTGAATGAGTCAATATTCTTGTTAAGAACATGCACATTACCGCGACAATATACGTTCTTGATACCATATTCATCCAATGTCCGGCCAATAAGTTTAAGCATATTATCATATTGGCTGAACACAATGGCACGGTTGTTCTTTTCAGTGTCCGCGAATATAGACTGTAGATATTCAATCAATGTGGCCATCTTTGTCCCATACTTACTAATACATTCCGACCGCCAGTTTTCATTGGCCAATGGCGGATTATCTCCAGGAGCTGTTTGTGACGCAGGCTTATCATGAAGTTCTGCCATTGTAGTCATACGGACTTTAGTAGAATCAATATCTTCACGGCATTCCGGACAGTTAATTACTTTCTTGTTAGCGGCTAGTGCAGCAAAACATGCTCCACACATAATATGACGGCAATCTGTAACTACTACACGGCTAGAATCAACATATTCCATCCAGCAAATAGTGCAGGGCTCGGCGGTTTTCTCTTTAATAAAGTCATTATTCTCGAACAACTTAATCTGGTTCTGTAGACGGAGAATCTCGCGTTCACCTTTGGCAATCTGTTCTTGGAATGATTTGATTGAGTTACTTGCTCTTTGTGCATAGGTTCCAAGGAAATAATACACGATAAATATGATTTCCTGGTCGGACCAATCCGGACGGGTATCGAGTGAATCCAGAATTTCAGAACTCAGGGGTAAGATATTATCATAATTACCATTTTTGCATTCCAAAAGCCGGCGATACATGACCTTGCGCAGTTTCTTAAGCCCGGTCTCTTCTACTTCCGTGGCCACAAAGTTACCATATTTTTCGGTGTCATGAGCAAATGCACTATCTATCACATTTTTAAGTCGGCGACGGTCAGTATATGACAGGCGATTCAGTTCATAATAATTCTCTTCCATGTGCTTAACTATTTGTTCGGAAAGCTTCTTCTTTTCCTCAACTAGTGGGATTTCCTTTTCGAGTTCATCCACAGTCTCCGTTGCTTCTACTAGAAGCTTACCAAAGTGTTTTACCATTGCCTTATTAAGCTCTTCCAACGTAACAACCTTATCAGCAGTAAGGCCCATCGCATTCAGGTCATATGTGCTAATACAAATATTGGTGCACAACTGGAACATACGGCGGATACGATCGGCTTCCTTGCGTTCGGTAAATGTGCTATCAGTTTTAGCATTATTATAAATATTGGTTTCAATATTAGTAAGATCAAGTAGCTTGATTTCCTCTGTGAAAATAGGAATTTTAATCTCACCCGATACCAGTTTCTTAGTAGTCCGGCTAATACACAGCTTCTGAAATGCAATCGTTTCCTCATATGACAACAACCGTGGTAGTAAATCAATAACTTCGTATAGGGAATCTGTTGTATCAATCAGTCCTGCGAGATTGTCTTCATATAGTTTTTTTACAACTTTGGCATTGGACATATTAGTCTTATAATTGCTTGACAGCCAAATCATGTATGCCAACATGTTATTCGCTTTATGTTCGAAAGGTGTGGCAGTCATAGCCCATGTGTAATTGGCATGTAAGTTAAATATGATATTCATACTCATTTCACGGTCGGCCTTTGTGCACGGACGGTCATTCCAGCCACCAGAACCATAACCGCCGGATGCATTCCAATTGGAATTGGTTATTATACGTTCATGCGCTTCATCCATAATGAGCCGGTTCCACTTAATACGGAATATATCAAAATACTGGTCGAGTTTATAGGGTTCAGCTGCATTTCCTGTCCACCCTGCATAAATGTAATTAAGATAGTTCTTGTTATTGAGTATATTACTGGACATAACATATACGTCAGCCCGGCCTTCAAATTTCAAGTTTTTCTTATACATTTTCTTAATGTCGGTAATACTACCAATGGTAACTACTTCAAGTTCGTCATCCTTCACATACTTATCAAATTCATACTTCCACTGCTTGAGCAGGCGGGGTGGCACGATGATAAGCGTATTTAGGTCATATGGTGGTCGGTCAGCGCGTTTATCATTGTCAATCTGATTTACCAGATGGCAAATTATGCTGAATGTTTTACCGAGGCCTACACTATCGGATAGAATACCACCGGTATATTTAATTTTATTACCAAAGAATTCCGGGTCACTAGCTACAAGAGCCGATGAACTACCAGATGAAGTAGTTACAAAATGACGCTTAGCACCGCATATAGTAAATTCTTTATCAACCAATGTCGCAAATGAATACTTATTGAGTAGAGTCACTAGATTAGTATACTTTGTTTGAATAGTAGCAGTTCCCTTACGCACTTTAGCCTCAAATTCATCCATCCATACCACATTGCGTTTTTGATAACTGAACGGTGTGCCGTTAATATGTTCCCGAATTAGATTATATGACGCAAATTTAGTATCAATTGATTTGGCTTCCAGTGGTGGATAGTAGTGTTCGGTGTCTTTATCATAGATTTCAGTGTATGCCGTGGATTCAGAGTTGTCCTCGTCCTCGGTTTCCGCTGTATATGAAAACCCGTTAATCATGTTTACATTACCGACGTTTAGCATATTAAGTCGCATAGGTGTAAAGCATGCAATGTTTTTAGCCCCGGATTCCAAATAGGATCTAGCCATGTCATCCTTGATGTAAAAGGCTAGAGCCAATGCGCCGTTATCTTTGAAATAGTAACCGCATGCAAAGTTTTCGTGAATTACTGGCACGTAACGTGCGACTTCCATAAGCATATTAAGATAATCGAGCTGTTCTAGTTTGTCGTATGTTTGTTGGTTATCGGATATACAGATTATGTCAGTTGCGTCAGTTGTATCCGCCAGTATAGATGACTTATAATACTTACTAATTACATCATATACAGTAAATGCCGACATGTCAGCAATCGCTTTACCATATTGGGTATGGGTATATTTCGTAATACCTGTTAATTGGATTGGATTGCTAGAACTTTTATATTCACATCTGGAATGTATGTTTAGGGTGTTGTTATATATTACAGGGGCAATATATAAGATGCTATCTTTATTAGGTTCATTCGAAAAATGTCGTCTAGCACCGTTTATAAAGTAATTGTTTAATAGGTTCCATAGTTTGCCAATATGTCCATTGGATAGACGGTAAACCGGGTCCTTAATTAATACCTGACTAATATTGTTATTAATCGGTATGTCCGTCACGTTATATATCCTGTTGTATTTTACATGTTTAGAATCTATATACTTGTTTGCCGAAATGAATAAATCAATGAGAATATGATAATATTCGTCATCGACCTGGCTATCATGGGTAAGTTGTGACGCCTTAATATTTCGGCTATCATATGTTCCAAACGGCATAACAATATAAGTGTATTCATATCTGTAAACATCATCTTTACCATCATATACCGTCTCATCATGAGTTGGCGTTTCAATGGCAGTTAGCTCCGTCATACCGTTTGGTGGAGTCGATGTCTGTTTAAACGGTATTTGAGTTATTTTACAGATTACGAAGTTACGTTGATGAGAATTTAGTTTAGTGGTCTGTGTTGTGCCAAGAACAAATGCGTTATCTGGAACCGTAGTTACTGTATAGGAACCGGCTTGTCGTGTCCCATAAAACATAGTAGTAATATAGGCAACATATGTGCATGGATTTTCAGTTACTACATTTGAAACAGGGGGATTCTTTTGTTTTGCAGCGCTTATACGTGGCATTGTGAGTTATGGTTATTAGGTTAATGAATTTAGGGTTGAGATATTAACAAGCAAAAGTAGCGTATAGTTTAAATTGTAATTCTTTGAAAACATAAAAACGTAAAAACAATTTTTGCCGTTGGTGCATGGCTAGATACTAGGTATGAATTCCCATTTCAGCTCGTGGCATATCTTCTTCCAAATCTGCTCCTGTTCATATAACTTCTTTCGGTCTTTGAGGAATTTAAAGTTGCTCAAATAATCATCCAGTTCCAGCAGCTCAAACAGCTTATACAGCGTGTATCCGTATGTCAAAAAGTTTTTGCGAGCATCCGGGCAATGTGTGTTAAACGGGTGCTGTGCCTGCAAGAACAGGCCACGGATGATTTCTTCCACTTCCGGACTAATAACCGGTGGCGGCAGCCCGTTTAGCTGGTTAATTATGTATGGTATATGTTCATAATAGTCGGTTTCGTCAATCTTTTTAAGTATCTCGCGTAATTTGTCCTTGGTTAGTAATGCCATATTCTCAATACGCTCCTTTTTAAGTTCCAAAAGTATTTTATCGTATACATGCTCCGGAATCTCGGTTGTCTCCTTGGCCTGAAACTGACTAAGAATTTCGTTAAGATGGTTAATTCGTTTATAGCTAAATGATGTCATTTCCTTAGGCGGTTCCTTATGGCTCTGTTTATCGCTATCCACGATGATACGCTCAGTCATACCACAGTTATTGCAATTAAGCATACCGGCGTTATGATTAAGGACCATTTCGCTATGGCAGCTAGTGCATATATCAAACAGCTCAAATTCATCTTCATACACTGGCACATAATTAGGGTCAATTATTTTCATATATTCATCATATATCTTACGTTTGTCCATCGCATCGGGTTGCTGTATTTGTTTTACGGGCACTTTCGGCTCGGGTATCGCGTGGCTAGACCCAGAGCTACCGGTTGTAGCTGCCGACTTAAACTTTATATTAATAGTTGGGCGGTTTGTTTCCATATTATATGTTATAGGGGCTGGCGAATCGCTAAACCAATCCATAATATCACGCTTGTCCTTCTTATCTTTACGTCTGTTGGTAGACGTGGGCTCACTACTATCAACCTGGTCAAAACTAGCATCCAACATGCTCATAACTCCCTTAATACCATCACCCCCTGCTTTCTGCGATGTTAGTGTTTGATTACTATCTATAAAATCCATCCGACTTGTCATTTCAGTAATTTCTTTTTCTTTTTCAATAAGTTTATAGTATTTACTCAATAATTTACCAGTTTTAATTAAATAATTCTTTTCTTCCGTTTTTGATTCAAGGGTAGCTATTTTAGTCCGTATTTCATCCGCCCGGTTTTCCAAACGCCATATTTTGGTTTGTAGTGTTAAATCCGGAATATTGCCCTTATTAGCAGAAGAATTCCGCAGTTGAACTATTTGTGAATCAATATCAGCTAATTCGGTGCGTATATCACCCAAACTCTGATATTCTTCTTGAAATTGTGATTTCATTTTCTTATGTAGACTATCTATAGTCTCTTTTTGTGAAACTAATTCACGTGTTTTATTCTTTTTACGAAATGCCATTTAGGTTAAGTATGATATGGTTATTTATATTAAAGTATGTGGTATATGCGTTAACAACTGAACAATCTAGGCAGGATACGATTTGGGAGGTATGCTGAATACTTAGTTAGTGAAAGGGTTAAGTATATAATACTTAGACTGTTAAAGTGTAATTGCTGAATTTAATATCCCAACTAGTGAATTCTCTTAAGTTAATTATTGGTAGGAATCCATGATGTGGGTTAATCGGTTATTATATGTAACTATTTTGTAAGATATAATTAAACAATACTAGTTAATATAAATCCATATAGTAATACTAATAATAACAATTAAAACACATTCATAATGGGAGGCGGATTACTTCAATTAGTTGCATATGGTGCACAAGATATATATTTAACTGGAAACCCACAAATTACGTATTTCAAAGTAGTATACCGCCGTCATACCAATTTCGCAATGGAATCAATTGAACAGACATTCAATGGCACTGCGAAATTCGGTTCCACAGCCACATGCACAATCGCACGTAATGGTGATTTAATGTATAGGTCATACGTGCGTGCCATATTACCTGCAGTTACGCCAACTAATTCTAAAAATTTCCGCTGGCTTAACTGGATTGGTCATGTGCTCATCAAGCATGTTACATTGGAAATTGGTGGCCAAGAAATCGACAAACACTATGGTGAATGGTTCCAAATATGGAATGAACTCAGCCAGCAGCCCGGACAGCAAGCAAATTACGCAAATATGGTTGGCAATGTTCCACGACTGGTTCAGCCCTCTACATCCACCAAACCCGAACTCGAGCTTTATATTCCCCTACAGTTCTTTTTCTGTCGTAACCCCGGTCTAGCCCTGCCACTTATTGCCCTACAGTATCACGAAGTCAAGCTGATTGTTGTTTTCCGCGATTTGGCAAGTTGTTATTGGTCGGAAAGTGGAACCGAATCATCACTTAATGATAGCCAGCTTAGCGCATCTATCTGGGTAGACTATGTCTTTCTTGATACCGATGAACGTCGACGATTCGCACAGAAGAGCCACGAATACCTTATTGAGCAATTACAAACCACCGGCGACGAATCCATCCTAAGCACTAGTAATAAAATTAACCTACCGTTCAACCATCCTGTGAAGGAGCTAGTATGGGTCGTGCAGAAACAATCGCATGTTAACAGCACATCCATGCAACCGGTTGGTGGTATACAATGGTTCAATTTCACTGACCGGCTAGACACTACCAACTTCACCGGAACACCCAGCGATTACCTAGGTGGTGGTATCGGCGGTGCAGCTTTTAGCGGTCTCAACCAGTTTGCCAGTATGCCAGTCGCAGGCGCAACATATGCTCCCAATTCCGGCATTCTAGCCAATGCTAATAGTATACTTGTGCCGTCCGTATTTAATGGCAACTTCGGTAATGCCAATATTGATTCGCTCACATTCTATGACCTTTTCGGCAACGGTAACTCTGCCGGCTCATCGAGTGCAGGTGTTGCCTATTCCGCTGCGCTCCCTCTATTCGATGTCGGCCATAACCCTACTGCATTCGCCAAGCTCCAACTCAATGGCCAAGACCGATTTACCGAACGCACAGGCCGCTATTTCAACCATGTTCAACCATATCAACATCATACCAATGGCCCAGCACCTGGTATCAATGTATACAGCTTTTCACTTACTCCCGAAGAACACCAACCAAGTGGCACATGCAACTTCTCCCGTATTGACAAAGCCACTCTTCAGCTCACCACCACACAAGCAACCATACAAACCGAATCGGAAGCCGCCAATTCCGCCACCACTACTTCCGAAACCGCCAAAGTTCGTGTTTATGCCACAAATTACAATGTATTACGCATTATGAGTGGTATGGGCGGGCTTGCTTATGCTAATTAATGCGCGGATTGCTTAATTTTTACGTTTCAAAAAGTAATTAACAATAACGTTCCCCTCTGATGAAGTTCAGTGTTAACAATTTGTATCAGTGTCAAGTGCGGGTGATGAATTAATACTTAGAGTGAGTGGTGTAGTTTCAGTAGGCTGGTTTTTTACAGATACAGTTTGACTAGACTGGGGTTGCTTATTGGGTGATGGGTCGATGATTATGGAGTCTAGCCCATCATCGAGTGGTAATTTAGCGGCTTCTTCTTCATATAACTTACGAATGAACAACGGTGGTAGGTATTTACAATCGGTTTTTATTTTCAATATGTCAGCTTCTAATGCATTGCAAAAATCCATGAATTCTTCATTAGGATTGCATATTTCGAATTCCAACCGAGTAATTAGGTCATCATATGCATCCGCACTGGCTTGGAAACTATCTTTACGTGTTGCAAAACCAAAACTACTAGACACTGACTGGATAATAGTAGCACCTGCTGTAAGGATACCCACACCTACACTGAAACCCTGTTTGGCATCAGTTGTTAGAATATCACTTGTTGCCAAGAAACTTAGAACACTACTTATACCGGTTATAAGCACACCCGGGATAACAAACCGGTTGTTCATATTGGCATAATAATTGCTGGCATAGTTATTTATATATTTCTCTTTTTCAAGTCGTTTACGAAATTTATTAAGGATTTTTACCTGGGCAGCTGTATGATGTATGGGCTCTGTCATTACTATAAGAATTAAGTTAGATGTTATTAGTATAATAAAATAAAATATAGTAAGCCAATATAGTAAGCCAATATAGTAAGCCAATATAGTAAGCCAATGTCACAATTAAACGATTCATTAAAAGCACTTACAAAACAGTATGTGGAAGCACAGAACCAAACTGAAATGCTATATAAACAATTAGATGCATTACGCGAGCAAAAGAAGAAGATAGAATCCGCACTAATTGGGCAGATTAAACAGGCGGGTTTGGCGAGTTATGGCATCACTTACCAAGGACGCAAAGTCTATATAGGTAACGAGATTACATATAATACACTAACTTATTCATACTTGGCCGAATGTTTACTTCAGTTATATAAGGGAGATCAAGACAAAGTAAAATCGGTAATTACATTTATCAAACAAAATCGCAAAAAACAAACCAACCAAACTATTAAACTTGGTAAAACCCTCTAGCCGAGCATGGCTAGCCCCATTTAGTTAGTTAAGAGCAAGAGCTCCATTTGTCTTCGTTAAACGGCATCAGTTTCCAATTCTTTAACTGACGTTTGAATACGTTCACCTTTTCCCGGATTTCACGCTCTTTGTCACTTACATATGCCGATTTCATTTGTTCACTACCTTTAGGCACACGCTTAACACCGAAGCAATTAACGCCAAATTGCATATTCTTATTTTCAAAGTATCCACCATTTATACCTGGCATCCCACAACTTTCGGCCTCTTCTGGGTCGCTATCCTGATACTTTTGCCAGAAACTGTTTTGGATTGGGTATAACGCTAGCTGTCCCTTAGTCCACCCGTAGTTGCACCAATTGGCACCCTTCTTATATGCGTCTACTACCTGTTCATATGTTGCCAATTCGGACCCATACGCCCGACATACAGCATCGGCATCATCATATGTGAAGAGATTATCGGACACATTAAATACTTGTTTAGTGCCTTCAGTTCCAGTAGCTACCATACCGGCAGGGGGCGTATTTGTTGGCACCTGGGAAGGCGGTAGACCATCATATTTACCCATAGTATTTTCTTCTGTAACGGTAGACACGCTGTTATTTTTGCTAGCACCCGGTGTCTGTTGATTACGTGGTGTCGGCATAGGTGTAACTCGGCGACCATAACCGATGATAACATAATAGATTATGATAAGGGCCAACAGGGCAAATAGGGCACCAACACTAATTAAAATAAAATTAGTTTGGCTATCGCTGCCACCTAACATGGATGAAGAGTTATTATTCATTAAACTTGGCATTGCACAATCGAATTTATGTGTTTTATTTACTTATTTATTAGCCGGCAATATTTTTTTAACTAGCCAGTTCGTTCATAGAATAGAATATATGCACTTGGGTTATTTAGGACGTGGGATTCATTAACCGATGACATCCTGGTATCATTGGCTAGATACCAGCTACCGTCGGAATTGATATAGGAATAGTAGTGACCGAAGTCCAGAGTTCCACTATGATTTACGGTGCTCACGAGCGTATACGTGGCTGGTCTAGTATCAGAAGGTGTAATTGGGTTATACTTGGAAATATCCAATACCATCGGGTAATCCACCTGACTATTAACCTTGCGCATTCGTTGTGTCCGTTGGTCATACGCGAACCTTTTTAGCGAAATAATAAGCACATTGGGTAGAGTTAGTATGCCGCGTGTGATGGTATTTCGCGACTTATTTTTACACTTGTCACATGTATAATCACCGTCTAGCTCTTCTGTGTTGAAGTAGTGGTCCATACAGTTATATACACTGCCACCTGCGGCTAGATGGTCAATTGGTAAACATAGGACGTTCATCGGGTTAAGGTTAATATTCTGATGATGACAGCCACTACATGTAATAACATCCATTGTATAGAAATAGATTTCGGTGTTAAGAATTGTATATTCTCTAGCATACCGGCGATTAATATCCCGTAATAGGGTGTATTCGACCCGTTTTTGCATATCTAACTGTTCAAGTTCCCTGTCTGATATTTGAATAACCGATTCTGGTATATGAAGGTCTAGAGGACGGCTATGCGAATCATGGATATAATCAATCATAACAATAAGGAATTCCTGCGCATCGTTTTGTCCACCGTTACAGAGATGGTCCATTCCATTATCCGTGAAAACAGCATTACAGATTTTAACAAAATTACGCGGGTCAATTGTTTGATTTCCGGCCTGTAGATTAACCAAAAGGTCCCGGAGTGAGACATATAGATAGAGTTTGGTATTTTCGGTTTTCAGCTTATTAAGATACCAACCGAACTCGTGCATATTACTTTGCTGTCTAGCCAAGACTGCGGCTGTATCTTCCGCCACGACACCACGTTGGACCATGCTTATAATCGACTCGACATCTTGTTGGAGCTTGGATTTACTACGGAAGGCATGTAGACCAAATGACTTTATTATATCAAAGAAATAGGTATCCATAGACTCAGCAGTGTTAATAAATTTGGCAATCGGACGTAAATGCCGGAGACACTGGATTACTGAATTAATATAGCAGAAATTGCCATGGTTGATAAGCCCTGATGGGATTACTGGATTCTGTGTATCGGATGACATAATTGGAATAGTAATGGTAGTATATAATTATGTTATTAGTTATTTAGTATTCTATTTTATTATCCGCTCACGAATTCAATTTTTTGCTTAAAGATATCACAAACCGTTAGGTTTTAAATTGTTTATTGGTTATTGGCTATATAAATCGATCATCATGACTTCAAATGCAAGTGCTGGTGTGAATACAAGTAATGCAGTGGTGTTGGTTGAAAAGCATTATATACCTATTGACCTATATCAGCAGATATATGGCGGTGGTCAACGTGGTTCAACTAATATACCCACTGCTCAACCATATACATTCGGCACCTATTCAGTTGCAGGGTCAACAACTGGTAGCACGCCTAACAGGCCGGCACGCGCGGCTAGAGGGTCAAGCTCCAATTCCAATAACCTATTCCAGACAGTAATGGAGAATTTCTTTCCTCGGTCTAGCCAATCTTCCAATGTATCAGCTACTCAAACAACTAACTCAGCTAACACAAATAATCCCGACTCCACACCTACAAGCACAGGCAACGGAACCAGACGGGTTCTAGTTAGTGACGTATATCTTGATTTAAATGGTTCAGGCGGTTCAAACGACGACGGATTATTATTGTTTAATACATTGTTTAGGGCAGCGATGGGTAATGCCGCTGAACAAGGAAGCTCTAGCCGTGGGCTTACAGCATCTGAGATAAGCCGGAATAGCGAGACATATGAAATTGATGGAGACCAGCAACCATATATTACACGGGGCGGGGCGCAAACTTGTAGTATATGCGCCAGTGAATATGAACTTGGAGATGATATCCGTCGGCTTAATAGATGCAGACACGAATTCCACGAAACTTGTATTGATACTTGGCTAAGCAGGCATAATTCGTGTCCTGTTTGTCGGTCTGCAGTAATCGCGAATATCGATAATATCGATTAGATCACCATTGGGATAAAAAATAAAATATAATTAATCACTAATTACTTAATTGCATATAGAGTGTGTTACTTAGAGGCAGGCTTCCCACCGCCGAAGAACATATCTAGGCTCTGTTGTTTAATCTTTTTGACTACTGTTTTGTTGTTACCTGTAGTAACACCTTTCTTTACTGCGATTGCCGCAATATCTATCTTAGGCCCGGTCACGGTAGATGTATTCATCTCAGTTGATGGTAGTGCAGATTGACTAGTAAACCATTTATCCAATGTGGTTACTTTATTCACCTTCCGGATAGCATAGTCTACCAACGGCTGGAATACCAGTTTCTGCACTAGGTCCTGTTTTACCTGACTAACCTTCTTTGCGGTTTTCTTCAAATCACCGCCATACTTATTGAAATACATGTTTTCTAGGTTGGTGAAATAGTCAGGGTCATTCCTGTAAGGATACCCAGGCAAGTGTTCAACTACCAGCTCCAGAATTTGACTAATTGGCTTCATCAACTGGTTCATGATATAGACTTGGTAATCTACCTGACACGAGTTCTCACGAACATAGTTAATATGCTCAATACGGTCACCCTGTAGGTATTCAATACCCGGCTTTTCATCTATTTTAATATATACGTAGGGTATACGCTCATTGGACGCAGGTTTATTTCCGGGGTCCCGTTCACCCATGCGCATGGCTAGAACCTTATGGGCAATCGATTCAGGGTCCTTGTAATATTCCCTCAATGTCTTACTAATCACAAACATATTGAGGTCGAATTTATCATCCACCATATCGCGACATACATCTTTTACGTAATTTACTGCCTTTTCCAGGTCGCAATCCTGTGTTAGCGTATCCACCACACCGTTGAAGGTGTGTTTAAGAATAGGCGCATTATCACGCCGTTTAGTAACGACACCCATCGAGGTTTTCTTGCCCTTGTTCGGGTCTTCTTCGTATTTGATTCCGATATAGCGCTTTTTGGTAATGAGAATCAACGGACAGAACACCTTTTCATATTCAAGGTCGTGCGGTTTCTTGAATACCCGCTCATCCTTCATCTTCTGTTGAAGCCACATACCGATATCAATGGACCTTTGGATTTTATCTGGGATAGTCTGGGGATAGGTGCCATCTTCACGGACTAGGTTAAGTTTGACGAATACCGAGTCAGTATTATGAACTACGATATTACCCATACCAGCTGCAAAATGATGGTTTTCGGTTTCCAAGTCATATACCCAATCCAGAGTTTCGCCAAGGCATTCAATTGATGATACCATGTCGCCGTTCGGCATTTTACTATCCACGGATGCGTTATCATGAGTCAACAAACGGTCCCCTATTTTGAGCTCAGTTGGTCGGATTTCACTACCATCGGCTAGAACCATCGAGTGGTCAGCTGTGACAGTTACAACCGAGCCATTTTTAATTTGAATGCGATACAGGGATTTAGTTGTATGGTGTCGCATAAGATATATGATTTTAGTCCATCCTTTTTCTGTATATGCTTCGAGTTTCATATGGGAGTCTCGATTAGCAGATGGAATGTAATGCTCCTTGCCATTAACTGCATAGTCCAGACAGCCGAAATACGTATATCCAATCGACTCAACTGTATCATGTATAATAGCCTGTTCACCATCCATAATATTGGTTACACGGATTAGAACATGTTCCCAGCCTGGAATACTGTCCCCATACACAACCTCACATCCGGGGTTATTCTTCAGACAGAAATCACGTCCCGTATAAATATTCGCCCGACCACCGGCTGTAGTGCTAGCCGCAATCTCCTTCTTATATATTTTACTTGTCCGCGCACCAATTTGCCCATATAGCGAATTAGCAGTCAACTTATATGCCAACTGAAGACCCTCATAAAGCGTCTTCTTAAATGGGTCGGTTTCCGCCTCCATCTTCTTCTTGCTAGCCTTTCGGGCCCCTAGCAACTTCTGTAGAATTCGCGGAATCAAGCCCTTTTCGCCAGTCTTCGGCTGCACAAACCGGACATGAGTTTGGCCTTCCGGTTTTTTGCCTTTACCATGATTCTTAGGGTCAACCCAAACCAGGTTATCATAGCTACGGTCCAGGACGTCATATCCGAGAGCATCTAGCCGTGCTTTGCCTTCATCGCCCAGCCAACACTCATCCTCCACAATACGGTCATGGCTCAAATCACTAGCAATCATTTCACTAGGATATAGCGATGCAAAGTCAAGGACGGTAATGGGTTCGAAATAGATATTCGGTTTGGGAGTCAGCACAATAGCGCCTTCATACCCGTCCTCTGTCATCTTAATGACGTTGAAATCATTCTTGAGCGTAAATTCGCTACCTGCACTA
>Ga0194133_10003525_pt1 | contig 22082 bp, 28 predicted proteins | sample TA2KigOf40mmetaG_FD_155448 | JGI IMG/M metagenome (GOLD analysis project Ga0194133, IMG submission 155448) | Freshwater microbial communities from Lake Tanganyika, Tanzania - TA2015055 Kigoma Offshore 40m | ecosystem: Environmental > Aquatic > Freshwater > Lake | place: Tanzania: Lake...
ATGAAAAAGGTCACTATCTGAGCGAAGATTGGACATTCTGTCGTCGTTGGGCTAAACTAGGTGGTGAGATCTATGCTCATGCTAAGGTATTATTAAATCACAGTGGTCATTATGAGTTTGCAGGTGACTTATCCGTATTGACTGGTGGTAAACCTAGTATGCCTGATATCACTCCAGATCAGATGGCAGCTAAACAAGCACAACAATAATGCACGAAGAAAATCTCAGTTTTCAAATCAGCCTGACAGGAACTTTCTGGGATAAACACCCACAGTTTTCTGTTTGGTTAGATGATCATGTGATAACACAAACTGAAATAGTCAGTGAAGCTGAACAGATAGTAAGTTTTGAACGCAGAATAAACGAAGGTCCGCACACACTAAAGATAAGATTAGAAAACAAAACTACAAGTGATACAGTTATAGAAAATGTGCAAGTAGTCAAAGACATGGTATTAAACATAAATGACATAATCATTGATGATATTAGTTTAGGCAATTTACTTTGGTCAGCTGAATACATACTTGATTATCCACAGGAATATAAAGGTCAAACAATTGATCATCTAGATGGCTGTGTAAATCTAGGATGGAATGGTACCTATATGATCAAATTCTCTAGCCCATTTTACGTTTGGTTACTTGAGAAACTTTAAGATAAATATAGTAACATCACGGATTTACTATGTTACTATTTGAAGTTTTTAAACAACAACCTCGCAAACATGTGGCATTCGCTTTTGGCCGCATGAACCCTCCCACTATAGGACATGCTCGCCTATTAAATTCCACAGCACGTGCTAGTATGGGTGGAGATTATTGGATATTTTTAAGTCATACACAAGACCCTAAAAAGAATCCCTTAGATTATAATACCAAAGTAGATTTTGTTAAAGCTATGTTTCCTCAACATGCTGATCACATCAGTGTAGGTACTGGACTACGTACTATCATGGATGTAGCAGAATTCTTATATCATCACAACTATACAGATATTACTTATGTTTGTGGTGACGATCGTTTGCCAGCATTTAAAGAGTTACTAAACAAATACAATGGGATTGAAGGTGGTAAAACCTACTATAAATTTAACAGTATTAATCTAGTATCTAGTGGTCCAAGAGATCCAGACGGTGATGATATTGTGACAGGTGCTAGTGCCAGTGCCGCACGTGCTGCTGCCGCGCAGGGTGACAAAGCAGAATTTAAGAAAATCACAGGTGCTGGCCGTCTAGCACCCCAGTTATATCGAGCAGTGCGCCAAGGCATGAATATATTCAACGAAGATGCCAGCGGTTATATTCCAAAGAACAAACGAGAAGCCAAAGATCCGCGTTGGTCAAATGCCTTAAGTGTTGATGTAACTCCAGAAACCCCTCGTAAAAATGCCAAAGCACTAAGGCTGATATGAGTCAAGTAAATCTAAAAGTGCAGGTTTACTGCGTAAAACCTAGTTGGGTAAATTTTGAAAAAAACAGATACAGATTATATGTCGATGAAGATATGTTAACTGAACGCTCATGGATTTGGGATATAAAAACATACATAGATGAAAATATATGGGTAGAATTACAAGCAGATACAGAACATATAATTAAATTAGTTCCTATATTAGATCCTATTGATAGTTTTGCAAAATTTGCTTTAAAAAAATTAAGGGTAAACGGAAAGTTATTATATTTTACTAATCAAGACCAATCAGAATTATCTTTTAGAATATAATAAATACACTATAATTGGAAATATTATGAAAACAAAAGATTTTATCCGAGAAGATTATGAAGAATACCAAGATGAAGCAGGCATGGTAAAAAGTAATCTACACACTATCATACGCAGTGCTGAAGAATTAGACCAACTTATACATGATAATGAAAACATGGCTGAATGGGCACAGGAAAAAATAGCCATAGTAAAAAGCATGATAGTGACTGTAAAAGATTATGTAGCTAGTGAACACGAACTCTGTGCTGCTAAAACAGTAGCAGAAACAGCAAGCGCAGGTGCTACAGCATCAGGTGCAATAGCTACCAGCATGGGTGGTGGTGCAGGATTTGGTAAAAGCGTATTTATGAGCCGTTCAGATAGAGTTAAAAAGGCTAAGAAAAGATAATGGATAAGTTCATAAATCAAATTAAGATCGCATTCGCAAGCCAATATGCGTTCGCTATCAAAGCACAGAACTTCCACTGGAATGTAGAAGGTGCAGATTTCTATCAATATCACAATCTATTTGAAACTATCTACAACGAAGTATATGGAGCAATCGATGCATTTGCAGAAAACATCCGCAAGCTCAAAGCCTATACTCCAGCTAGCCTATATAGATTCTCAGCACTGTCAGCAGTAGATGATGAAGTAGAAATATTAGAACCATCTGCTATGGTATCAGAACTATTGCGTGACGCTGAAAAAATGCAGGAGATCATGAAAGTTTTGTTCCAAGAAGCAGAGGAACGCGGTGAGCATGGGTTAAGTAACTTCTTAGCAGATCGCCAGGATGCATTCGCTAAACACGCTTGGTTCCTAAGATCTACACTAAAGGTATAATATATGGATATTAAACAACTACTAGAAAAGATAGATCAACTCGCTGGTGAGAAAGTAGGACAAAAGCCTGGCGACCAATGGCGCGGCGATGATCCGAATCCGCCCGGTAAAAAACTAGTGGGTGACAGCATCTTAAAAGATCTATCAAAAGGTCCTACACCAAAAACCAAAGAACAAGAACTAGCAGAAGAATTCCAAGCGTTCCTAGAAACAGAATTTAAAGACACAGTAGACAAACGTCCCAGTCGTAAAGGTAGTAGACCAGCACGTGGACATGAACCTAAATCCGGATACAAAACTATCAAAGCTGACGAAAGCTCTATGAGCGAAAAAGATATCGAACTACAGGACTATCGTTTAATGTCTCACAAAGAATTCCAAACTGCTTATAAGATGACTAAAACAGAATGGATGAACAAAAATAAAGCTCTTGTTATACAAAATCCTAGTATTAAAAAAGCATTAGGATTAGATGAAGGTGTGAATAAAAGTAGTGTTGACCGTGAAAGAGCTGATCATCGTAAAAAGGCCCTTGCACAGTGGAAGGAAGATCATTTTGGCAGTTCAGAAGGCTTTGAAGAACACTACGGTAACGATCTAGACTATCAAGAGATAGCACAGCGAAGATTGGACAATGACGAACAAGATTTATACGAAGGGTGGGAAAGTTGCCCTGAAGAATACAAAGAGACATACGATCACGCAGTAGAAGCACGTTGGATGGTCAAAGTTAGCGATGATGAAGGGGTCCATCTAAAAACATTCCATGACAAATTTCCAAGTCTATCAGCGGCTAAAAAAGCCTACGAAAATACCCCATACGCTTCAGATTTTAAATACAAATCAGTTAAAAAAGAACAAGTAGAAGAAATCCTAGATCCATTTAATGCATCAGGATTTAATCCCCTACGCGATAAGCGTGATTATCTTGATAAACTTAGTTATCTATCAAATCTAGCCCGCAAACCAGGCATGAGTAAGGAAATGCAGGATCACATCAAACAACGCATACTAGATCTAAATGCAGAAGCTAGGAAAAAAGGTTATATACAAGCTGAAAGCCGTGCTCATAAGACCCTATCAACATTCTTTAAGAATCGTGAACTACAAGATAAATTTGCCAAGGGCGAACTAAAGATTCCTACACCACAAGAACGTCAGGCACAGCTAAAGAAATTAGAAAAAGCTAAACCAGTTAAAGAATACGGCGCACCTACGACTGGTAGTCCTACTAGTACCAGCACAGATGTCATGAAAAAAGCCATGGCTGCCACTTCTGCACTCAAATCTGCCACCGGTACAGCCCAATCTGCAACTGCATTGATGAAAGCTATGGACGCTATCAGCCAAGGCAAACCAGCCAGCAGTACAGATATGATGACTGCCCAAAATACCCTGCAGGATATTAATACGGCATTTAAAGAACCAGAACTAGCTAATGCGCTGAAACCAATCCTAGCCAAAGCCAATCAGCTTCAGCAGAAAAAATAATCAGTCGATCGGATCTTCTGGTTCCTGCCCAACTGATCGCATTTCTCTATCTAGTTTCTTAATCGCTGATTTAGCCACTGATAGTTTAGCGTACATCTTATTACCACGTTTACCATTAACGTACAGGCAAAATTTACCTGATTCATCAGCACGCACTTCTGCCAGCATATCACCTTTAAAGCCAATCTTAACTGTGTATATAGGTGCGGTATCTGTAAGTGAGTCAAACCCAAGTAAAATACTGTCACCTTTAGCACCAATTTTAACTAATTTCTTGTCAAATTTGCCACTTAAATTGGCTTTTCGCATGATAATTGCCGCCAAACGAACATTATTCTCTGCTACTTGGATAACACCCGAATCGTCGATGCAATAGTCCTCACCTTCGAATGGACCATTAAATGGATCTGCGATGATATGATTTAATTTTTCTGATAATTTCTGCATTAGTTGATCCAAGAATTGTTGTTAGAAGTAATACTATACACTCAAATAGTAAAGTTGTCAAGTATAATTTTGTTGATAAATACTCTTAACGATGGAATATCTATGTTAGTTTATGATCTATTTGAAGACAATTTCTATGAGATGGCAGAAGAGCTATCTGATATCGTTACAGCACGTGAAATGATTGGACAAGCAATACAAGATTCTAAACAGTTTAAACATAGATATTTTGAATTCCTAAAGTTTCTAAGAGAAAAACACGGTGAAGCTTACAGCACACGCATGCACCAAAAAGCGGCTAAACTAGCCATTGCTAAGGAAAAAGATTAATGTCAGCTGAACAAGTAATATTCCAATTTCTAAGTCAAGGTTCTAACACACTAACAAAGCCAACCGGATTCAGCAATCAGGTTTTGGTCTACGCTTGGGGTGCTGGTGGTGGGGCTGGTTCTAATGGTTCAGCCGGCGGTGGTGCAGGATTCGTAGAAGGAATCGTCACGGTTAACAGTGGCGACACTATGGTTATAGCAGTAGGTGGTCGTGGTGGGCCTGGAATCAGTGGTTCTAGAGGAATTGGTGGGGTGAATACTAATCCAGTACTGCCGTTTGATGGTGGTACTACAGGATCTGCACAATCTGGTGCTGGGGGCGGAGGCGGAGCTGCCACTGTGATATTCGTAAACAACGTACCTATGATCGTTGCCGCCGGAGGCGGAGGTGGTAGCGGAGGTAGTGATGAACCTGGATTTGCTGGTGGAATAGCAACACTGACAGCGGCGACTCAGCGTGGTGGATCTTCGACAGATGGAGGTCAAGTAGGAGGTGGCGGTGGTGCAGGTTATCCTTTAGGTGGAGCAGGTGGCCTTAGTGTAGGCGCTAATGACCAATCAACTGGAGGCTATGGTGGGCAAAATTTTGCTAACGCCCTAGTTAATAGCAGCACATTAACAGCAGGATCTGGAACCGTGCCAGGTGGTCGTACCAATGCCTTATATCCCCGAGCTAGCCGTGGATATGCTGGATATGACGGTGCTGTGATAGTAATCTTTACTAAGAGTTTCCGTGGATTTATCAAAGATACTACCTGGAAAAATATTACAAATGCCTTTGTAAAAATACCAAATTCATCAACTACCTTATATCGTACTATTGCACCTAGAACAGATACATATACTTCTGGAACACATACTTTTACTATTCCTCCCGGAGTGTTTAGTTTAGATATCAGTGCGACCGGCGGCGGTGGAGGTGGAGGTGGTACGGACAGTCAATCTGGTGCAGTTGGAAGATCAGGTGCTGTTTTATCAGGAACACTATCAGTGTCACCGGGGCAGGTGTTGACATTACATGTTGGTATGGGTGGCGGTGGTGGTGCAAATGATCAGGGAAGTGCTCCAGGCGGTGCTGGAGGATCAAATGGAATTGGATACCGTGGTGGTAACGGTAGTGCCGCAGGACCTACTCCAATCTCTGGTGGTGGTGGGGGCGGTGGCGCAGGCACAGCCTTACTAGTTGGTAGTACTTTATACGCTGTCGCAGGTGGTGGTGGTGGTGGCGGTGGTGGTGGTAATGGTTCAGGTGGGCAGGGCGTAAATCCTGGTGGAACATCAGGCAGTATAGCAGGTGGTAATGGACAAGCCAAAGGTGGTGATGGTGGCGGCGCTGGTGGCGGTGGCGGTGGACATCCTCTAGGCGGAGCTGGTGGCATTGTTGCTGGTGGCGATAATGGTGGATTTAGTGGAGCAGATGGAGGAAGCTTAGTGCCGGCAGGATGGACACAATCATCTGCGGCCAATGGTGGAACAAATGGAGTTAGAGGAGTAAGGAGTTCAAGCCGTGGTGGGACAGGTCGAGTAACTATTGCCTATAGTTCAGCTCCAATCGCAGAAGTAGTAGAAACAGGTGGATGGAAAAGAATAATCCAATCTTACATTAAAGAAGACAATCAATGGAAGTCAATTCAATCAGATTTAAGCCTAGTACCTGTTCCTTCGTCATCTGAAACAGTTACCGTAAATATAACTATAGCGGCAGATACAAATAATTATGTACTTTCAGATTTCTTATCTGGAACTAGTTACAATCCAGGCCGTTCAATTGTAAATTTAACTGTTGATGCTGATGTGATAGTTGGTAGTACCAGTGTTGGTAGTCCAGCTCTAATAATTGATGGATTGGCCACAGGCGATCTATTTAATTTAATTAATAATGGAAACATAGCAGGCGCAGGTGGTCGTGGTGGAGCAGCTGGTCAATATACGGTTACAAATACTCCAATTTTTAATAGTAAAGGACAACCGGTTTATAGTGACAGCAAAGGTCGTATACAAGCCGTTAACACTTCAGTTACTTCAGTTCCTGGACGCCCAGGTGAAGTAGGTGGTTCAGCTTTGTACGTTACCTATCTTACTAACCTGGTAAATAATGGTACTATCGCAGGTGGTGGTGGTGGTGGCGGTGGAGGTGGCGGACCAACTGGAGGTCAAGGCGGTGGCGGTGCTGGTAGAATAGTTGGTGCTGGCGCTAATAACGGTACACTTACAGCTGGTGGTGCTGGTACTGGTCTAGGCGGTGCAGGCGGAGCTAGAGGTACTGCGGGTTCTGCAGGTACTAATGACACAAATATTGGTGGTCTTGGCGGGGCAGCTGGTCCAGCTATCTTAGGTATAGACAAAGTTACTATAGCTACCGCGGGAACGATTTTAGGTGAACAAAAAGTTATTGCACGTGAAGCAGGATAATCAAGGAGATTTAAATGAGTAAGATCAATATCAAGATAGTAGAAGTGGACCAAGATTCGCATACGGTATTAGTAAAATATGCCAGCGAAAAAAGTCAAAAAAACATAGACGAATATCCTGCTGTGGCATTCCAAGTTACAAATTATAATGTGACCACAGCAGAAGAATTTATTGAAGCCATACGTCCACAAGTAAGTTTATATGTGTGGCAAAGAGATCTTCAAGAAAATCCAGCCAAATCAATCGATCTTTCTGGATGGAATGGACACGTAGTAGAAGTAGATGCATTCGAATTACCTGCTCCAGCGGCACCACCACTTGAAGCACTAGCTAATCCGGAAGTAATTCTATGATCCTAAACAATGCTGTTAATGCTGGTGGATTTATCTACTGCATGGCTCATTTTTCACCCAACGAATCTAATACCTATCATAATCAAGGTAATGGACATTTCCATCAATATCTCTATATAGTGGATGGGCAAGGTATAGTTGAAAATCGAGAAACAGCAGATGGTCCGGCTATTCGCAGAGAGGAAGGTAATGGAGTTGGTATGCTTGTGGATCTTACAGCCACTAGAGGACTTTTTCATACTACCATCACTAATGAAACCTCTCTAACAGTAATATTGTTTAATCCTATCCCAGAAACTAGAAATCTTAAAGTAGAAATTATAAAAGGCGAACAATCACAAATAATTACTGCTGATGATAATCGTAAAGTTATTGTTTGTATAACAGGTCCAGTAATAGCAAATAATAAAACTTTAATGAGTCTACAACACGCTAAAATATTCCCAGGAAAAACTGTAGAACTAGCTGTTCCAAAACATTCAGTCTGTGCTATAGTGTCAGAATAATCTAGTCAATAGTAATTCTAGATAATTACTATTATAAAATCATTGAGAATAGGTAGATTTATGGAACAATACGTAGTCACAGGTATTGGTATACATAACAGCTTAGGTTGTACAGCACAGGAAAGTTGGACTAATCTTATAGCAGGCAATTCAGCAGTTAAAAAAATCAACTGGCCTGGAGATGATCTTGATTGTTGGCCAAATACATACGCCAGTGTGTACAAAACAAAAATCGCAGCAATAAGTAAAAAACTAACAAATGAAGATTTACATCCAGAAAAATTTGATTATGGGTGGAACCATTGGGATCCTAATACTCGTGCTTGTCTGATGAGTGTAGATGAAGCTGTTGAGGATTCTGGAATAAAAAGCGAAAAAGTAGGCGTAATAATTACAACATTTGGTAGCGGAACTACTATAAGATTAGATTTATTTCATTCAATCAACAAAGGTCGCACCAAATATCCCCCACGTAAACTGTTAAATATTGGATTAGATTTTCCTGCCGCACAAGTAGCCGCTATCTATGGATTCACGGGAACTAATACTGCTATGGACAGTGCCTGCACCACAGGTATTACCAGTATTGACTATGCTATCACCAGTCTCAAAGCAGATCCCAATCTGGATGCTATGGTAGTTGGTGGTGCCGATCATCTATGCGAGCCTATCAATATATTTTGGTTCCAGAGCCTTGGTGCGCTATGCCCAAGCGATGATCCAGCAGACAATCGTCCGTTTGATGTCGATCGCAAAGGATTTGTCATGGGCGAAGGTGCTGCCACAATGATCATAGAACCACTTAGTAAGGCCAAGGCTAGAGGTGCTAAAATCTATGGTGCTATCCTTAGCACTAACTTATATACACTATTTGACAGCGATACCAGTCCAGATCCCACTGGATTAGGTGCTCGTACCTGTGTACAGGCTGCACTAGACAAAGCTGGTATCACAGCCGATCAAGTAGACTTTGTTAATGCCCATGCTACCAGCACACCTGTAGGTGATGAAATAGAATTCGCCGCAATGGCCGCACTAACCCCAGGTAAGACTATGGTCAGTAACAAAGGACAGATTGGACACAGCATGAGCACCGCTGGTATAGTGGAAACTATCTATACATTACAGGGTATGTGTACAGGACAACAACCGGGTAATGCTAACTTAGAAAATCCTTTAGGGCAGGGTATAATTCTACCTACAGAATCAACTAAACTAAATGTTAAATACGCTATAAAGAATAGTTTTGGATTTGGTGGACGTAATGCCAGCATGGTCTTGGAAAGATATGATAGCTAAAATACTAAAATATATGGCGCCTTCAACAGCATCAACAGCATTATTGCAGTTGAGTTGGCCTCTTGGAATATATCTTGGTATACAGTCAGGTGCTAGTTGGGGATGGTGGGTAAGTTGCATTTTATTTTATCTCATCATCTATAGTATGATAGGTAATAACATTAGCCTACACAGATATTTCACACACGATCATTTTACTGTAAGCAAACCAGTCGAGTGGGTTTTCTTATGGACTGGATGCATGACTGGGCTAGGCGAGCCGTTAAGTTATGCCATGACACACATCATACATCACAAGTATAATGACACTGAATTGGACCCCCATGGACCTATACGTGGCAAACGCAGCTGGTTTATCTGGTTCCAAAAAACCGTAGATCCATTTGAAACTCCTGTGTTTAGCAGAAGACTTATTTCTCTAAACATTAAATATGGATGGTTACATAGATATTACGTGCCTTTTGTCCTCGTAAATGCACTTATACTCTATCTGATCAGCTATAAAGTATTCTTATTCCTATGGTTGATTCCTGCTAGCACTACCTGTTGGGGAGTAGGGTGGGCAGTGTGGCGCCAACACTGGCACATGGAGCCTAATAATAGTCCATTACATCGCTGGGATTGGGTATATGAAGGACTACATCTTAATCATCACTTGTATCCTGCGGCTCCAAATACCGCAGTAAGACCCAGTGAAATAGACTGGACGCATCAATTTAGTAAAATTTTTAGACCTAAATTCCATTGGCAGGGGCAGCCTACTGATGTTAAAGAATAAACAGTGGATCATACAACCTAATTATATATGGATGACGCTTATGCAGGTCATGCTACCTGTTTATGTTTATCTAGCCTGGGGAAGTGCATGGTATTGGTGGGCGGTAACTTTTGTATTTTATTTCTTATATCTCTGCATAGGCAACAATATAGGTATGCATCGTTACTACAGTCATAGATATTTTGAAATGACAAAACCCGTAGAATATTTTGTGTCATGGTGTGCTTTCATGGCCTGCTTAGGTAGCCCGTTAAGTTATGTAAACATACACAATGTTCATCATGCACATAATGATACACTACTAGACCCACACGGTCGTCAGCGTGGATGGAAGTCGGTGCTATTCTGGTATCATAAACACCTATGGCCTTGTGATATGATATTCAGCAGAAATCTACTAAAACTCACAGCCCGCTATAAACTCCTACACGACTACTATTGGTTATGGGTATTTGGTTGTGCAGGCCTAATGTATATCCTAGGTGGATGGAATGCGTTATTATTCTGTTGGTTATTACCTGCAAGTTTAACCCTATGGGCAGTAGCATTAGTTTTATTATTACAGCATGACGATCAAGGACCAAGCAATACCAGAAGCTATATGTGGTTTGGCTTTGGTGAAACTTGGCATGCTAATCATCATGCAGATCCAAGTTTACTCGATCATAGTCTGGGCAAGGGCACGGACTGGACCTATCAATTATGCAGAATCCTATCCAAGTCAAAGAAACCGCGTTAGACTTAGAACGCTTGAAACGTGATTGCAGGCGGATCAATAATAAAGTCTGTAAGCAGTTAGGCAATCTAGAAATTCCTAGCCACACAGCATATCAATCAACTCTTAAAGAACAATTAGATGCGGCTCCAGTAAGCAGTCGCTTACACGATTACTACAATGTGTTTAGTTTTCCTTATGATGGAATAAACGAGTTGTATCGAGTAGTATGTGAGTTTTTTAAAGATGTCTGTGAGTATGATCAACCCTACTACATACACGCTTGGCTAAACTACCTACAAAAAGGTGATAGCGTTCCCTGGCATAATCATTGGGGTGCTCTAAGTGGGCTTACCCAGACCTATGTATGTAGTGCTTATATCAATGCAGAACCCAGTAATACTATCTATAAGTTCCCAGATGGCGATGTCTATGAAATAAAGAATCGCAATAATACTATTACCTTATATGAAGACATAGGTGATACACATATGGTAGAACCCTGGACTTTAGATGAACCCAGAATAACTATCAGTATGGATATGGTTCCTATGAAATACATACAGGGATCGCCGTTTTTACTCAACACTTGGATGCCTATTGTATAAATATAATAGTATATAATTAAGGATCAAGGATGAAGAAACTAGTATTGGCATTAAGCCTATTTTGTAGCGCGACGGCTTATGCGGGTATTAACCAACAGTGCAGTCAATTCACAGCCGCAGGCACACCACAATACGCACCAAAAGCAGGTGATCAAGAGATCTGTCACAAGAACTATGCTGTTATCCATAGCTGTGCTGTTAAAGCACCAATCGCAGTGTTTGAGCATCTAACAGTGGCAGTCATGTCAGGACCAGCTCAGCGTAAAGATGATTTCCGTCCTGATCCACAGGTAACTCCTAACTGTTCAGCTACTCTAGCTGACTATGCTACAGTTAGTCGTACACATGATCGCGGACACATGAGTCCAGCTAAAAACAATACAACTAATGCTGAAATCATGAGCGAAAGTTTCTTATTATCAAACATGGTTCCACAGGTCGCCAACAACAATCGTGGTATCTGGAAACAGCTAGAAATGCAGGAACGCCAATGGGCAACTGCTCCAGGCACAGATTTCTATATCATTTCAGGCGGTATATATGATCAAGGGCATGCTCGGACTGGTAACGGTCTAGGTATTCCCACACGCTTATATAAGATCATCATTGAGAAAAATAGTAAAAGAGCTATGGCATATCTAATGCCAAATCAATCACTACCGGTGGCAGATTTGCCTAAATATCAGACAACGGTACAGGCAGTAGAATCTGCAACTGGATTTAAATTTAACCTACCTAAATAATATGACAAATACTAACGAATTCTGGGGATATCATCTAATACTCGACTGCTCAGCTTGCCATGTGCCCAGCATACAAAGCAGAGAAAACGTCTACAACTGGATCACGCACTTGGTCCGTGTTATAGACATGGAACCAATTGGTGAACCACACATAGAATACACCGCAGCAGAATTCCCCGATAAAGCAGGATTTACTGCTATACAGATCATAGTAACATCAAGCATCGTGGCACACTTTATTGACAGTACAGGTGACGTTTATATAGATGTGTTCTCATGCAAAGAGTTTGATAACGACATAGTTATTGGCACTATTAAAGATGCATTCCTTCCCAAGAAGATTCGCACCACTTTCTTGACTCGCCAGGCAGGATAATGCTATACTAGCATTTAGTGATAAATACTAGATGCAAGCAAAAGACCTAATTAGAGCCACACCAAACACCAAGATCTACCTAGACATGGATGGTGTTCTCGCAGACTTTTTCGCAGAATATGCCAAACTAGCGGGTGTAAACAATTATAGAGATATTCCACCAGCTAGTGCAGACCCTACATTGAAAAAAATGGTAGGCACAGACTTCTTCAGCAGATTGCCAAAATTCTCTACAGCAGACAGCCTAGTAAAACTAGTATTAAAATACGTTAAAACATATGGCGTCTGTTCAAGTCCCCTACGTGGTGACTTCAAGAACAGCGGACAGCATAAACGCATATGGATAAAAAACCACTTAGATCCACAACCCGCAGAAATCATCATCACTGGGCAGAAAGAACGACATGCTGTTAATCCAGATGGTAGCCCTAATATCTTGATAGATGATCGTGGTGTGAATATTGTCGCTTGGCGTGCCCGTGGTGGGATTGGTATAAAATATCAAGCAGATGAAGACAGCCTACAGAAAGTAGCCAATGGTCTAGCCATGGCATATAATAAATTAGCAGAAGCAGTAGACGTAAACTATGGCATAGGTAAAACACCTGGTGTGCTGTTTAGGATTGGCAACGTATATGGTAAGAAAAATCTACGTGTACCACATGCTAAACTGCATAGGAATACTAAAAACAAGAACCTAGGAATACCCCGATGAAGTTATACGAAGGTGGCAATGTATTCAAAACTGCTGACGGTGCTCCAGCAACTACCCGCATCGCCCGTGAAAACGTAGTAGCCACTGTGCAATGGTTAGAACAATTAACAGGTCTGAATCTAGTAGACAACATGCTAGGATCAACTGGGCGTAAAGAAACTTCAGGTGATTTGGATCTAGGCATAGACGAAACAAAGATAACCAAGGATGTGCTAATACAACAACTCTTACGCAAAGGCATTCCAGCAGCGGATATAAAGAAGTCTGGTGACAGCGTGCATCTTAAGACTCCTATCCTAGGTGATAAATCCAACGGATATGTGCAGACAGATTTCATGTTTGGTGATCCAGAGTTCCAAAAGTTCAGCTTGGTAGCTGATGGCGATAGTGCCTATAAAGGTGTGCATCGTGCTTTATTGCTGGCCAGCATTGCCAAAGCACAGGGCATGAAATGGAGTTATAAAAACGGCCTGGTAGATCGTGACACTAATGAAACTATTACCAAGAATCCCTCTGAGATAGCACAGAATTTAATCAATGGAACACCAGCTGACATGACCAGCGTAGAATCTATTATTAAAAAAATCAAAGCACTGCCCAACTACGATGAACTAGTAAAAGATGCACGTGAAGCCTTTGAGCGTGATAAACTAACCTTGCCAGAAGACAGTGTATTACCTGGCACAGGTGCTTGGTATAGACAATTTATTAACAAGAGAGTATAAGATGAGAGCAAGAGACTTTATCCAAAAAATTGTAGAAGCAAATTTACCGCAAACTACAATGCCTCAAGGCAAGCAACCAAAACTAAATTTACCTCCATTAGTAAAAGGATTAATTTTACATTGGTTTTTGATGTATTATGGATTACATCATGCTGATGAACCTGAAATCATCGACGATCGAGCAGGTTATGAAGCTGATCTAGATAAGATCACTAAGAAACTAGCACAGTTGGGATTTGCTATCCAATGGGTAGACAATCTGCCTGATTTAGGTGATGGTGGCGGTGGTGAAGGTGTTTATCTCACACACGTAGCTAGTAAACAAACAGTTGGTATTGATCATTATGATATAGAACAAGATTATGAAAGATTTTTACCTATGGCCCACAAAGCCATATATGGCACCAATTTAGAAGAAAGTTCAAAGGACGCCTGCTATCACAAGGTCAAGAGCAGATATAAAGTTTGGCCAAGTGCTTATGCAAGTGGTGCCTTGGTCAGATGCCGTAAGGTAGGTGCAAAGAATTGGGGAAATAAAAGCAAAAAATGAAAATACGTGAGCTAAGTGAACGCTGCTGGAAGGGCTACAAGCAGGTAGGTGGCAAGAAAAAAGGTGGACGCATGGTGCCTAACTGCGTGCCTGTTGAAGAAACACGCCGCGATCCTACTGAACTGTTCAAACCCCAAGACAGTGAGTTAGATGACCTCCATCACAAATATATCGCTAGCTGGACTATGTTGGATCATCACATATTAGAAAAGATCTATGTGTTCGCAGATGATGACTATGCAGAACAATTCATTGACCTAGTAAATGAGTTCAGCGAAAGCATGGATCACAATGCGGTAATCACACAGGACAATGCAGAAGTAAAATTGCAGATTACTACCAATGATGTCAAGGGGCTAACCATACTTGATTTTGAATTCGCCCTACGTGCAGAAGATGCCGCAGATAAACTAGATGGTGAATCAAAATCACATCCAACTAATGCTATAAACGAAGATCAAGAAAAATATATTTTGTATCTTAATGATAAGCCTGTTAGTGTTTATACTTCAAATATGGAAGCTAACAATCAAGCTAAGATGGTAGCACAAAAGTATCCTACAGCAAGGATTACGGTTAAGAAAGAAGTCTGCACCTTAACTCCTGTCCAGTTAGAAGAAAATCTACGCGATTGGTTTGGTAAAGGTAAACAAGGTGGTGCTGGTGGCGGGGGTTGGGATAGATATAATACCAAAGGTGAGCGCATAGGCAAATGCGGAGATCGCAAACCAGGTGAAGGCAAACCCAAATGCCTAAGCAAGAGTAAGGCCGCCGCACTCAGAGCCAAAGGTGGTAAGAAAGCCATAGCGGCCGCAGTTAGACGTAAACGTTCAAAAGATACAAATCCAGAACGCAAAGGCAAAGCGATTAACGTGAGCAACAAGATATGAGAGCTAAAGATCTAACCAAAGGCAACATAGCCTATCACGATGAGCTGAACCCTAGTGTATGGGATGGTCGTGAGCTCCGTGCGGATGTGCGTTATAAACTATTAGAGATAGCCAAGCGTTTCATAGAATATCTCGATGTGCCAGATTTTAAATTGATAGATGTGATCCTCCGTGGTAGTTTAGTAAACTATAATTACACACAATACTCAGATTTTGATCTACACATCGTCACTGACTACAAGACGTTAGACTGTGATATCACAGAACAGTTCTATATGGCCAAAAAGAAAATATGGAACGATGAACATGACATCACCGTCAAAGGACATGAAGTAGAATTATATGTAGAAGATCGTGATGAAGAAAATGCCTCAGAAGGTATGTACAGCGTGTTAGATAATGTTTGGTACAAAAGACCTAAATATCAGCAACCTGATATCGATGATCGTGCCGTTAATGCCAAAGCACAGGATCTGATGACACAGATCAATCGCGCTGTGCGATCAGGCAGTGTAGAAGATATCACACGCTTGCAAGATAAGATCAAGAACATGCGCCAATCAGGACTAGACGCTGGTGGGGAATTTTCAACAGAAAATCTAGCATTTAAAATAGTACGCAACAAAGGGTATCTAGACCGCCTGTACAAAAACAAAAATTCTAAGTTTGATCAACAACTCAGTTTAGATGAAGGTATCAAACAGAACGCCGCAGTGGCTGCACTAGTGGCAGCACTTAGTGGTAATCCAGCACAAGCAGATTACAATTATCCCGAAACACAAAAACAAGATCCAAATGCTGTACAAAAAGCCTTGATCATCTTACGCAGTATCAACAAGATGAAGAACTATGGTCAAGCTGGACTAGAAGCTGAAGCACAGCAAGAATTTAATAATATCTTACGTAGCATGCAAGGAATGCCTAATCAGAGCCGTGTGTATCCAATCATTAAAGATTTGATCAATAGTCCAGAAACAAAAACTTTACCGCCTTTGTACGATCCTAGCTACATTCCACCAAAAGATGATGTAAATGAACGCAAGAAAGCTAAAAAGAAAAAGAAAAAATCTAGTCGTAGATCACTAGGTGGCTATTATGGTTACTATTGGGGTGGGGGATATCATGACCACGCAGACAGTGGTGCAGGTGATGCTGGCGGAGGTGGTGGAGATGGCGGTGGTGGCGAAAGCATGCGCGAAAGCCGTGAGCAATTAGATCCACGTGTAGAAGAATTCCTAGATGGACTTACTCCAGATGATGTGGGTGTAGATGAAGTGGGAGATTACGTCATACACTACGAAGGATTCACAGACCAATGCCAAGATTCAAAAGAATATCAAGCGGATCCAGAAGCAGTATTCCAAGACGTATGGGGTGACTTTAAGCGCCGCATGGGTGATAAAGATCCCATCAACTATGGTATAGTTGGTAGTGAAGATTACCCTATCGTTTATAGTGTGTTTAGACGATGAGAGCCAAAGAATTCATAACTGAACACAAACCTGTATTTAGGCGTAATCCTAACACAGGTCATATACAATTATTTTGGCGATGTGAAAGCGGCCTAAGAAAAGGTAGAACTGTACCAAAAGTTGCAGATTGTTCAGCATCCTATGATATCGCCAAAGCCCAACGTTTAAAAAAGATTAGGGCTAGAACATATAAAAATCAAGCGAGATTATCAAAGCTTACAAAAAAACGTTCTAGAGCTAGTAGAGTAGCAAGTCAACTAAACAAATGGCTTCGACCTAAGAAAAAAAGAAAATGAGACAGGAAGACTTTGATCAGTGCTACAAACTAGCCAATGACCTTTATACTAAAGAAAAGACCAAAGGCAAGATGCCTGTCTTATTACAGGTAGCAGGATTTAAAGGACACACTGAACTAGCTGATCCTAGATGGCAACGGATACCACCTAAATATTGGCATCATTATGTTGTAGTGTTAGATAACGTAGTACATGATCCTAGTGCGAAACAGTTTGGTCAGACTAAAACAGAATATGCAGTAGGTGAACTTGGTAGAACATGGGATATGGTGTATAAGGTAAAATGATATGAGAGCGAATGATTTTTTATTTGAAATATCAAAAAAATATGATAATATGATACCTCCTCCTCATTGGAATCCTCGTTGGCCTGTTGAATATAGAACAATATATGATCGGTACAAAAGAGGTACCCATCAGATGAGTAATTCCGATATGCAGATTATTAATATGTTGAATAACTACGTTCCAAGAAAAAATAATATGAACCCAATTTCAACTAATAAGCATTATGCTAATTATAGACAACGTGATCTAATACCAGCAGGCATAGTAGATTTATATTCCAAAGGTAAAACCCCAACAGATATAGCAAACTTTTATAGAATACCTTTAGAACAAGTAATAAACACTTTAAAAGCACGAGGGATAACAGGAAGAACATTTAGAACATGAGAGCTAGACAGTTTATATTAGAATACAATCAACAGGCCACGATACAACGCTTTGGTGATAAACTTCTGCAGACTGTGCTTAAAGATCCTAGCCCAGAGATTTCCGCCATACATCACATGTTGCAGTATCGCAAAGAATTTAAAGATTTCAATCTAAGTCCGAATACAAAAACCAATATCTTGATCAGCGTCATGCAGGCTATCGAAGGTGCAGATCCAACTAAGAACAAAGAATACACAGTGTTCTTGGCTAAGATGTATGCTGGTGGTGGCTGGGGTAGTAAGATCGAAGACTTAGAAAGCAAGATCAAACCAGCACTAGAAAAATTCCACTTATTAAAACTTAAACGTAAAATACCTGCACCACGCAACGACATCATGCGTTATGCGGACCTAGCAGACTTTGTAGCAGTGGTAGATGAATATCCAGATCCAGAAGAGAAAAAACAAGCGGACAAAGGTACAAGCAAGACAGTATTTGAAAATGATCAAGTGCGTATCGTAGTTCCAGAAGACCAAACGGCGGCCTGCTATTATGGACAAGGAACACGTTGGTGTACTGCGGCTCAAACAAGTAGCAACTACTTTGGGCACTATAATAAACAAGGGCCACTGTATATCTTACTGCCTAAACAGCCTCGTCATGACGGTGAAAAATATCAACTGCACTTTGAAAGTGAGCAGTTCATGGATGAAAACGATTATAATGTTGAAAACATTGTTAACCTGCTAGAACATCGCTTTGGTAACTTAATACCATGGTTCCAAGAACATGCGCCTGCTATACGTGAATGGGTCGTGTTTGCTGCTGATGATTATCTTAAAGAACCATTGATGAAGATCGGTGAGATAGTCATGGAACACGTATGGGAAATGGTAAGTGATTGGGAAATAAATGATGACTACTGGTATGAGCATCTACGCAAAGAAGGCTATGTATATCCAGAAGGACATGAAGAAGAGGGCATGATCGACTGGGATCGAGCCGCAGAGGATGATGTAGATTATCTCAACTGGAATTATGATGCCAACGATTGGTTTATGGCAGCTAAAGAAGCTGTGGAAGTTACGCCTACTCAAGCACGCAGAACCGCAGAAGAAGGTTATGAAGAAGAAAAAGAATTGATCGTCATGGGCGAACTTGAACTGATACCAGCATACAATGTACGCCAGGCATTTGAGCGTAGCCGTGATGGTGATGGCGGACTAGAAGAATGGATCCACAAACACGTGGTCATGCAGCGAGATGGTGACAAGTGGACTGCTAAGTTCTACACACCACCTAAGAAGAATTAAGAACACAGCCTAGGACCGTTAGTGTTAGGCCGTGGGGCGGCTGCTGCCCTGGAGGGATGCCAGAAGTGAGCATGGAAAATTATGTTAGCATTTGAATTATTTGAGGATTCACCAGATACTCCAGCAGGTAGCCGTACTGCTGATCTTAATCTTGGCAAGCTGTGGTTACTGACTGAACTCAATCGTCTAGGCCTAGATAGTTTTAATACAGTGTATGTATTAGGATCATGGTATGGTAGCATGGGTCCTTATTTACTATATAAAAAAATTAAATTTGATACTGCTTATCTTATAGACATAGATCCTAAAAACACAGGCTGGGTACAAACTATGACCAAACAGCTTGGCATAAATGATCGAATCACAGCAGTCACACAAGATTGTAACACTACAGATTTCAAAGTCGATCGCATACTAGTGATCAACACCAGCTGTAATGATGTAGTCAATGAGGGTTGGTTTGACAATGTGCCCACTGGAGCAATAGTAGCATTGGAAGGCCGTGATAATCAGCCCAATAATGCCACTAATACCACACAGGATCTAGACAGCTTTGATCGGGCATATCCCCTGGCCAAAACTCGTGTGTTAGATAAAATACGCCTAAAAGGCTATGATGATAGCTACAATAGATTCCTCAAGATAGGTGTCAAATAAATATAAGATATGCGCTATGATCAGTTCAAAATTAACCTACTAGAAGCCATCATTGATGAAGCTGAGATGACGCCTAAAGCGTTCCAAGAGTTTCTCAATAGCCCACTTGTCACAGGTATGCGTATGGGCTTTGAGCTAGAAGCCTGTATCCATAATGTGCGTAGTTACAATGATGACTATAGCGAAAATGACTATAGCTATGACGACCCTGTATATGATATTGAAGACATTATAAATTTCTTTGGCAACAACGATGCTAATCGTGAAAGCGATCTCAATAAGCTACGCAATGATCTCTATGATGACTTCCAAGAATGGCAAGATCAACGGTTTGATAATTTCCTAAAAACAGATGATGGACAGACTGACCTAAAAGAACTTATACGCAGTAAGTTAGAAGATCTAGACTACGATGAACGCCAGCAGAAACTGGAGTTTGAACGTGCAGAAGAGGGCAAAGTCAGCGATATCTATGCAGAAGCTGAAATGCAGGCATTAGAAACCATGCGTGACGAATTCAACGACGATGGTGACAATGACTTTGAAGCATTCGCCAAAGACATAGACATGAGCTACATGAGTGATGTAGAAAACAAATATTCACACTACCTATATTGGCCATATCAGAGCTATGGTGACGAAGAATACCTAAATGTAGATTATGTAGCAGACGAACTATACACAGACACAGGTATAGAAGCCTTTGCCAGTGATAGCTATCACAGCACTAGCCGTAGCCGTGCTCAAGAACGAGGTCGTTGGATCATTGAACCTGACTCAAGTATTGAAGTAGATGAAAGTGAAGATGGCGGCCTAGAGTTCATCAGTCCAGCACTGGAAATCAACACCGCAATTGAGCAGATGAAGAAGGTCTTAGACTTTATCAAAGGTCACGGATATACTAACAGCTCAACTGGCCTGCACATCAACATCAGTGTCCCTGACTATAATGTAGACAACCTTGACTATGTCAAGCTGGCTGTGTTCCTAGGTGACAAATATGTTCTAGAGCAATTTGATCGTCTAAGCAACTACTACTGCAAGAGTGCTTACGATAAGATTGGTGGCAAGATTGCGAGTCTACAAGGTGATCAACTCAAAGCTGTATTTGCCAAGATGCGTGAAGGACTTACCCTAGCCGCAAGTAAACTCATACACACGGGCTATACAGACAAATATACTAGTATCAATACCAAAGACGGTTATATTGAATTCCGCTCACCAGGTGGAGAATACACAACTAGACCCGTAGAAGAATTGGTCAACACTGCCTTACGCATGGCCTTATCATTACGCATCGCTATAGACCCTGAGATGTATAAACAGGACTATGAAAAACGCCTATACAAACTACTCACTGACCAAGGTGAGCCCGATGATCTGATCAAGTTCAAAGACTATATCGCACAGTATCAGGCCTCAAGCCCAGAGCGTAGGAAATACATCATACAGACTGTCAAGATGGAACGTGAAGCACGTGCTGAAAAGAAAAAACTAGCCAAAGATGCCAGCAAGCCCTACTGGATGGTCAAACGTCGCGATGGCACAGGTGGGGGTATGGCAGTTCACGCACTCACAGCTCTTGACGCTGTTAAAGAAGTGGCTCGGGGATTTGAGGCAGATCCCGTAGACCTATACGCTATACCTATGACAGATGAAGAAGAGGAACAACGTGGTAGCACTATATTCGTAATTGATTATAATGGACAGGAATATCGCCAACGTGCTAATAGATCAGGTGATGCTAGAGATTTACTAGCGGCAAGATTAGGGGTTAGCCGTAACGATTTAATCGTGCAGAGAACTGAGAATCCACAAGAAGAACCTCAAGCAGATAATCCTAACCAAACTGGAGATTATGAATTAGCCAATAGTAATCGCAGTGTAGATCGCAGATTGACTAATGTTGACAGAGAAACAGCAGAACGCACAGCACGCAACATGGAAGGTGAAATGGGCTTACAGTATGGTAGCATCAGTGTGCAGAGGGTCGTTACTAGCTAAATACGTATATGCTAACTGTTGAACTATTTGAAGAATTAGAAGGACCACCAGAGCCAACCCTAATAGACGCTCTGCGTGATTTCTTACCTATAGCAGTCCGTCATCTTAAACTCAAACACTTACCAAAGATCAAGTTATTACGTGATGTAGACACAGAGCATATGTCTAGTTTTGGTAAGTTCTCAAACGAAGATCGC
>Ga0194133_10003526_pt1 | contig 22076 bp, 14 predicted proteins | sample TA2KigOf40mmetaG_FD_155448 | JGI IMG/M metagenome (GOLD analysis project Ga0194133, IMG submission 155448) | Freshwater microbial communities from Lake Tanganyika, Tanzania - TA2015055 Kigoma Offshore 40m | ecosystem: Environmental > Aquatic > Freshwater > Lake | place: Tanzania: Lake...
GCACGGCCTCGCGCCGGCTGCGCCTCGGCGGCGGCGACTTCCATCTCGGCGCCTTCGTGCAGGCGAATTTCGGGCGGCGCGAGCAGCTCGCCATCGCCGGGCTCCCGGTCGGCCGCTGGCTGGCCGAGGGCGCGCCGGGCCTGCCCGACCATGGCTCGATCATCGTGGTGGTCGCGACCGACCTGCCGCTGATGCCGCACCAGCTCAAGCGCCTCGCGCGGCGCGCGGGCATGGGCATCGCGCGCAGCGGCTCGATCGCAGCGCATGGCTCGGGCGACATCTTCCTCGCCTTCTCGACGGCGAATGACGGCTTCTTCGCGGCGAAGGACGAGATGCGCACGCTGGAGGCCTGGCCCGACGAGGGCCTCAACCCGGCCTTCGCCGCGGTGATCCAGTGCGTCGACGAGGCGGTGCTGAACGCGATGGTCGCCAACGAGGCGATGACTGGGCGCGACGGGCACCACGTGCCCGCGCTGCCGCATGCGCCGGTCGAGGCCTGGTGCCGCGCCCTGCGCGCCGGCCCGCCGCCGGGCTGAACCCGCGGCGGGCGGCGCGCGCGCGACTCAGCTCGCGCGGTCGGTCGCGAGATGCGCGACGCAGTCGCCGCGCTCGACGCGGCCCTGGTGGCGCTTGCAGACCAGGAGCCCGTCGCGCTTGAAGTGGCAGAGGATGGGCTCGCGCGCCGGGTTGTCGACGAAATGGACCTGGCCGCAGGGCTGGCCGGCCTTCACCATCTCGCCCAGCTCGCAGAACGGCTCGAAGAGGCCGGGCTCCGGCGCGTAGACATAGTAGTCCTTGCCCCTGAGCTCGACGAGGCGCGTCGGCCCGTCGCTGTGGATCTTCCAGTCCTTGAGCACGCCGGCATGGGCGAGCAGGTTGCGCACGCCGCGCTCGACGATGCGCACGCCGGGGATCGACACGCGCCCGCAGCCGCCGAACTCGCCGCCCAGCGCCACCACGCCGTTGGCGATCGCGGAGGACGCGGCGAGGCGCGTGTCGGGCGAGAAGGCCCAGACGAAGCTGAGCGGCGCGCCGAAGGCGTGCAGCGCGGCGAGCGCCTTCTCGTTCTGCGCCGCGTCGGGCCCGAGCCGCGCCGAGCAGAAGGGCATGTAGTCGAGCGACGAGCCGCCGGAATGCAGGTCGTGGTGGAAATCCGCCATCGGGTAGATGGTCGTGTTGATGTAGTGCGAGATCTGGAAGGTCGGCGTGCCCTCGGCGTCGCCCGGGAAGGCGCGGTTGAGGTTGCCGCCATCGATCGGCGAGACGCGCGCGCCGTCCATCGCCGCGGGCAGGTTCGCCGCGGGCATCACGATGACGCGGCCCTTGATGTGTCTTGGCTCGAGCTCTCGGATCAGCTTCGCGAGCACGATCTGGCCCTCGTACTCGTCGCCGTGGTTGCCGGCCATCAGGAAGACCGTCGGCCCCTCGCCGTTGCGGATGACCGCGACCGGGATCGCGATCGTGCCGTAGGCCGAGCGCGTCACGGAATGCGGCAGGTGCAGGTAGCCGACCTGCTTGCCCTCGCGCTCGTAGTCGACCTCGGTCCAGATCAGGCTCTTCTTCGGCTGGACGGCGCCCATGCTGCTGCTCCCCCTCGTTTGGATGGCGACACGTTGGCATCCGCGGCCCCGGCGCCGCAACACGGCGCACGCCCGCGTGGGTTGACGCCGCCGCATGCGCGCCCGCACTCTGCGAGCCTCTCTGGCGGGAGGGACGAGTGCCGGACAGCAAGCCAGCCATCGACGCCACGCGCCTGGACCTCGCGCGCGAGTTCAGGCGCAATCCCTTCGCGAAGCACTCGCCGGAGCTCTACGCGCTCCTCGAGGTGCTGCGCGGCCCGGCCTGGAACGGCAACTACGTCCTCGTCGTGCTCGAGGCGCATCGCCGCTACGCGCTGGCGGTGAAGCAGCCCGGCGGCAGGCCGCCGGTCGTGCTCTCCAACGAGATCCACGCCAGCGCCGCCGACGCGGAATGGGCGGTGTTCAGGCGCCGCTGGGAAGCCGCGAGCGGCCAGAAGCTCGAGATCGAGTGAGGATCGCGCGATGACCGACCTGCCGATGCCCAGCGTGCTGGGCTATTGCGACGAGTGGAGCGTGGCCGCGGGCGAGACGATCCGCTTCCGCATCGGCTCGCTGACAAGGCCGCGCCCCTATCGCGCGCAGCTCGTCCGGCTCATCAGCCCGGAGTCCGGCCCCGAGGGCGCGGGGCTGCGCACCGAGGACGTCGACGCGCCGCTCAACGGCCCGCATGCCGCCGAGCTGCGGCCGATCCCGGCCGGCTCCTTCGTGCGCGTCGATCGCGAGGACGCCGTCGCGGGGCTGGCGTCGTGGACGGTCCAGGCCCTGGTGCAGCCGATGCTGCGCGATCGCGAGGCGCAGGCGATCGTCTCCACCCTCGTCGCGGGGCAGCGCCGCGCCGGCTTCGCGCTCGTCGTCGACGCGAAGGGCGCGCTTGCGATCCATTTCGCCGACGGCACGCGCATCTCGACCGGCGAGGCGATGGCGCAGGGCCGCTGGCACCATGTCGCCGCGAGCCTCGACGCCACGAGCGGCGAGGTCTTCCTGCGGCAGACGCCGCTGCCCGCGCGCGGCTTCGACCGCCCGCCCGCGGTCGAGGCGGCCGGCCACGCGCCGGCGGGCAGGCTGCCGGCGAGCATGTTGCGCATCGGCGCGATCGGAAAGCCCGGCCCGGGGCCCGGGCATTTCGGCGCCTGGCACTTCAACGGCAAGATCGAGGCCCCGAGCCTCGCCGACCGCGCCCTCTCGCCGGAGGAGATCCGCGCGCTGGCCGCGGCCGGCTCGACGATGCCGCCCGCGGATTGCCTGCGCGCGGCCTGGGACTTCTCGCAGGGCATGTCCGGGACCGCGGTCGTCGACCTCGGCCCGCGCAAGCTCCATGGCACGACCGTCAACGCGCCGAAGCGCGCGGTCACCGGCGCGCGCTGGGACGGCACCGAGCATGACTGGCGCCGCGCGCCGGCGCATTACGGCGCGATCCATTTCCACGAGGACGACCTCGCCGACGCGTGCTGGCCCGACACGCTGGCCTGGACGATCCCGTCCACGCAGCGCAGCGGCATCTACGCGCTGCGCCTCGACACCGAGCCCGGCAACCCGCCCTTCTGGATCACCTTCTTCCTGCGCCCGCCGCGCGGGAAGGCGAATGCGCGCGCGGCCTTCCTGGCCTCGACCGCGACCTACAGCGTCTATGCGAACTATCGCGCGCGCATGGCGCCGAGCACGGTCGACCTGGCCTTCGGCGCGCTGCAGCAGATCGATTCCACCGACATGCTGGCGGTGGTGCATCCCGAGCTCGGCGCCTCGACCTACGACAAGCATCCCGACGGCTCGGGCGTGTGCCATGTCTCGCGGCTCCGCCCGATGGTGAATGTCCGCCCGACGGGACGGCTCTGGAACTTGCAGCTCGACCTCTGCCTGCTCGACTGGCTCGAGGCGCAGGGCTTCGACTACGACGTGATCACCGACGACGACCTCCATCGCGAGGGCCTGTCGCTGCTGGAGAACTACGCGGTGGTCATGAGCGGCTGCCATCCCGAGTACTGGTCCGGCGCGATGTGGGACGGGCTCGACGCCTGGCTCGGCCGCGGCGGCCGCTTCATGTATCTCGGCGGCAACGGCTTCTACTGGAAGGTCGACTACCTCGAGGGCCATCCCGGCATGATCGAGCTGCGCCGCGCCGAGGGCGGCACGCGCGCCTGGGCGGAGACGCCGGGCGAGTACCTCCACGCATCGACCGGCACGCTGGGCGGGCTCTGGCGGCGCAACGGGCGCATGCCCAACGCCCTCGTCGGCGTCGGCTTCATCGCGCAGGGCTTCGACTTCGCGACGCACTACGAGCGCACCGAGGCCAGCCACGACCCGCGCGCCGCGTGGATGTTCGAGGGCGTGTCCGAGGAGCGCCTCGGCGCCTATGGCTGCGCGCTCGGCGGCGCTGCGGGCATGGAGATCGACTGCGCGAGCACCGCGCTGGGCACGCCGGCCCATGCGCTGGTCGTCGCCTCGTCGACGGGGCATTCGAAGGTCATGAACCTCGTGGTCGAGGAGATCAATTCGGGCTTCAGCGGCGCCTATGGCGGCACCTGGCCCGCCGTGCGCGCGGACATCGTCTTCTTCGAGACGCCGGGCGGCGGCGCGGTCTGGTCGACGGGCTCGATCAGCTATGTCGGCAGCCTCGCCCATGACGGCTATCGCAACGGGATCTCGCGCCTGACGGCCACCGTGCTGCGGCGCTTCCTGGACCGGACGCCCTTCGAGATGCCGGGAAATCCGGCGTGACGGCGGCTGCGCGCTTCACAGCGGCAACCGCATCGCCTAGCCTCTCCGCCACGACCAACCCGAACCAAATGGAGGAAACATGAAGTCCATCTTCGCCGCAGCCGCGATCGCCGCGGGCGTGCTCGTCGCCCAGTCGGCCGACGCGCAGACGCAGAACTGGAAGATCCAGACCTCGGCCCAGGCCGGCGACTTCTACTACAAGTCGATCGAGAAGTGGCTGCCGGTGCTGACCACGATGACCGGCGGCAAGGTCAAGGCCGAACTGACGCCGATCGGCTCCGTCGTCCCGCACAACCAGACGATCGACGCCGTCGCGCAGGGCATCCTGCAGGGCGACCTGACCTCGACCGTCTACTTCTCGGGCCGCGACAAGGCCTTCGCCCTCATGGGTGACCTGATCGCCGGCTTCGACAACCCGTGGCAGCTCATGCAGTTCTGCTACTACGGCGGCGGGCGCGAGATCCTGCAGGAGATCTTCGACAAGTACGCCAACAAGCAGGTGAAGGTGGTTGGCTGCGCGACCGGCGGCAAGGAAGCCTTCATCTCGAAGGTCCCCATCCGCAAGGTCGACGACTTCAAGGGCAAGAAGATCCGCTCGCCGGAAGGCCTCGCCGCGGACGTGTTCCGCCGCGTCGGTGGCGCGCCGGTCGCGATGCCGCCGTCGGAGACCTACACCGCGCTCGACAAGGGCGTCGTGGACGCCGCCGACGACAGCACCTACTCGATGAGTGACTCGGTCGGCCTGTTCAAGATCGCAAAGTTCCCGATCTACCCGGGCATCCACTCGATGCCGATCCTGCAGTTCACGGTCAACATGGGGCTGTGGAACCGCCTCAACGCTGCCGAGCAGGCCGCGGTAGATGGCTGGTACCGCGCCGCGATGACCGACCTGGTCATGTCGGCCGACATCGCGGACCGGAAGCTCGTCGCACGCGATCTCGCGGACAAGTCCCGCGGCATCGAGATCATCGACTGGCCGCAGGGCGAGCGCGACAAGTTCCGGCAGGTCGCGGCGGGCGCCTGGAAGGACTTCGCCGCGGGCAGCGAGCTTGCGCGCAAGGCCTACGACGCCAACATCTCGTTCATGAAGCAGATGGGCATGCTTCCCGCGGACTACCAGTGAACTGAGAAGAAGACGAAGGAGAGGGGGCCCAAAGGCCCCCTCTCTGGCTTCTAGGGGGGAACACGAGCATGACCACCGCCGCGACGACTGCCGACCACGCGAACTCGCCGGTCGAGCGCGCGATCAACTGGCTGGCGCTGAACGCCAGCTACCTCTACCTCGCCGCGACCGTCGCGACGACTTACGAGGTCTTTGCGCGCTACATCTTCAACGCGCCGACCGACTGGGCCTTCGAGGCGACGATCATGCTCTGCTCGGCCTGCTACCTGGTGGCCGGCGGCTACGTCACGCAGCGCAGGCGCCACATCGCGATCACGTCGCTCTATGACGGCGCGCACGCCGAGCGCAAGCGCACGCTCGACATCGTCGCCATCTGCTTCGGCCTCCTGGCGGTAGGCCTGCTGATCCTCGCGTCGTGGCGGCAGGCGATGATGTCGATCCAGATCGTGGAGCGCACGGGCAGTTCCTGGAACCCGCCGCTGCCGGCGCTGCTGAAGCCGCTGATCGTCTTTGGCGCCATCCTGATCTTCGTTCAGCTCGCGGTGCAGCTGAAGCGCCTGCTGACCGGTGCCCAGTTCCGCGTCTTCCTTTCCATCGTCGCCGTCGCCGTGGCGCTGGTCGCCCTCGACGGCATGGAGGTCCTGTCGCTCTGGAGCACGATCCTCGACACGCTGCGGTCCGGCTTCCGCGGCCTCGGCATCGGCGGCGCGACGCTCCTGATCCTCGCGGTGATGATCGGGCTGATGCTCACCGGCATGCCGCTCGCCTGGGTCCTGCTGACCATCGCCTGCGGCTGCACCGTTCTCTGGATGGGCCCCATGGGCCTGCCGCTCGTCGGCAGCCGCGTCTTCGGCTTCGTCCAGGAATACGTCTTCGTCGCCGTGCCGCTCTTCGTGCTCATGGCCTGCATCATGGAGCGCTCGGGCGTCGCGAAGGACCTCTACAACGCGATGTACATCTTCTCGGGCAACCTGCCCGGCGGCGTCGCGATGCAGACCGTCGTGGTCGCGATGATCATGGCGGCGATGACGGGCATCATCGGCGGCGAGATCGTGCTGCTCGGCCTGATCGCGCTGCCGCAGATGCTGCGCCTCGGCTACGACAAGAAGCTCGCCATCGGCACGATCTGCGCCGGCGGCTCGCTCGGCACGATGATCCCGCCGAGCGTGGTGCTGATCGTCTATGGCCTGACCGCCAGTGTCTCGATCGGCGACCTGTTCAAGGCGGCCTTCGCCCCTGGCGTGATGATGGGCTGCCTCTACATCGGCTACATCCTGATCCGCTGCCGCCTCGACCCGAGCCTCGGGCCGCCCGCGCCGGCCGAGGAGCGCAACATCCCGCTCGCGCAGAAGCTGGCGATGCTCAAGGGCCTCGTCCTGCCGCTGCTGATCATCTTCTGGGTGCTGGGCTCGATCTACTTCGGCATCGCGGCGGTGACGGAAGCGGCGGGCGTCGGCGTCGTGGGCGCGATCGTCTCGGCGGCGATCCGCGGCGAGCTCAACTGGAAGATGATGCGCGAATCTCTGGTCCAGACCATGGAGACCGTCGGCATCCTGATCTGGCTGACCTTCGGCGCCTTCGCCTTCATCGGCATCTACAACATCATGGGCGGCACGAACTTCGTGCGGCAGATGATCACCGGGCTGCCGGTTGCGCCGATCGTGATCATCCTGATCATGATGGCGATCCTGCTGGTGCTGGGCTGCCTGATCGACTGGATCGGCATCTGCCTGCTGACGATGCCGATCTTCGTCCCCATCATCAAGGATCTGGGCTACGACCCGGTGTGGTTCGGCATCCTGTTCTGCATGAGCATGCAGGTGTCGTACCTGTCGCCGCCCTTCGGGCCAGCCTGCTTCTACCTGAAGGGCGTCGCGCCGCCCGACATCACGCTGCAGCAGATCTTCAGCTCGGTCTGGCCCTTCATGGGGCTGCAGATCACGGCCCTGCTGATCGTGCTGTTCTTCCCCGAGGTGGCGCTGTTCCTGCCGCAACTGCTCGGCTGAGCCGGAAGCCTGGCGGCCGTCACTTCCCGTCGAGGGAGGTGACGGCCCGCCAGTCCTCGCCTGGCGGCGCGTCGCGCAGCGCCGCTGCGCGCGCGGCGAGGCTCTGGGCGGGGCGATCCTCGGCGAGCGCGTAGCCCGACAGCGTCGCCGCCGCGCCCGCGAAGTCCCGCGCGCGATAGAGCCGCAGCCCCTCCGCGAAGAGCCTGTCGCGCTCGAGGGAACCGGCATCGACTTGGCCCGCGAAGCCGGTCGGCTCCAGGATGACCACCGGCTGCCTGCGTCCCTTGACCTGCACGGCGTCGAGTTCGCGCCACGCGATCCCTGGGCCAGGCGCCGCGTCGGCCAGCGCGCGCACGCCCTCCGCGCACATGATGGTCGAGCCGAAATACTTGTTCGCGCCCTCCAGCCGCGAGGCGAGGTTCACGGTGTCGCCCATCACCGTGTAGTTGAAGCGCTTGCGCGAGCCGATGTTGCCGACCAGCGCGCGGCCGCTGTTGAGGCCGATGCGCGCGCCGAGGCGATGCCCGAGGAAGGGCCTCGCCGGGTCGGCGTTCATCTCCTCGAGCTTCGCCGCGCAGGCGAGCGCCGCCTCGACCGCGCGGCGCGCATGGGCGGGATCGTCCATCGGCGCGCCGAACACCGCGACGATCGCGTCGCCGATGTACTTGTCGACGAAGCCGCCCTTCGCCTCGACGATGTCGGTCATCGCCGACAGGTAGCTGTTCATCACCTGCACGAGCTGGTGCGGGGTCAGCCCCTCGGACAGCGAGGTGAAGCCCGCGACGTCGGAGAAGAGAACGGTGACCTCGCGCTCCTCGCCGCCCAGCTCTGGCGGGGCCTGAGCCGCCATCAGCCGGTCGACCATCGCGGGCGCGAGGTAGAGCTGGAAGCTGCGCCGCAGCAGGCGCTTGTCCTTGTCCGCGACCGCGAAGCGGAAGCCGAGCAGCGCCGCGCTGCCGGCGCCCGCGGCGAGCAGGGCCGTCACGAAGGGCCAGGCGATGCCGGCATGGAGGGCCACGACACTCCCCGCCGTCCAGGCGAGGGCGAGGGCGGCGAAGGCGAGGCCCGCCAGCGCCGCGGGCAGGTAGAGCGCGAGGCCCGCCGTGGCGGCGACGAGCAGCGCCGTCGCGGCGCCCTCGCCGGCGCGGCCGAGCTCGGAAAGCCCGCCGCCGCGCAGCAGGTCGTTGACGAAGGTCCCCTGGATCATCACGCCGGGGATCGCGTCGCGCATGACGTCGTCGCGCAGGATGTCGGTCCGCGCCGGCAGCGCGCAGCGAGGCCCGAAGGCCGCGCCCTCGGGGCCGGCCATGAAGCGCCGCGAACTGAGCTTGCGGTCCTCGACGTCGAGGATCGTGCCGAAAAGGACGACCCGGCCCCTGAAATGGCGCTCGAAGAATTCCGCGTCGCCCTTCGCCGCGCAGGCATGGAGGTCGGCGAGCGAGAAGGCCGGGATGTCCGCGCCGCCCCCCTGGAAGTCGAGCAGGAGGTTGTTGGTCGCCGAGCCCGGGATCCTTCGGCCCGCGAGGAACACGCCGCCATCGCGCGCCTCGGGCGCCGCGCCGAGCGCGCGCGCGGCGAGCTCAAGGCCGAGAGAGGGCTGCTTGCCGGTCCCGCCGGGCGCCTGCCCGTCCTCGACGTCGAGCAGCAGCGGCGCGCGGCGGATGACCTCGTCGGGGTCGCGGAAGAGGTTGGCCGCGCGGATGTTCGCGTCGTGGTCGACCGCGAAGCCCTGGCCGCGATTGGGCCGGATCGGCGACGCGCCGTGCTGCACCTTGCCGAGCACGACGCGCCCGTCGCGCGCGCCGGCGCGCAGCGCGCGCAGGAAGTCGCGGTCATGGGCGGGCACGAAGCGCTCGACCGAGGACGGGAAGATGACGTCGAAGCCGACCACGGCAGGGCCGGCGTCGAGCGTCGCCTTGAGCACGGGGGCGATGTCGCGCGTCCAGAAGGCCTGGGGCACGCCCTCGAAGGGCGGCGTCCTGTGGGTCTCCTCGTCGATCGCGATCACGGCGACGCGCGACGCGTCCGGCCCGTGCCTCGGCCCGAAGGCCGCGTGGCGCAGCGCGAAGGCGACGTCGAGCGACAGGCCGCGCAGCGGATCGAACAGCGGCGACGCCACCAGGCCGGCGCCGATCGCGACGACCGCGACCGCCGCGCCGAGCGTCCTGCGATCCATCGCGCGAGACTCAGAGGCGCAGCAGCCGCCCGACCACGGGCGCGCGGCCCGGCTGCGCGTTCGGGTCCACCCTGAAGACGAGCTGGCGGCTGCCGACGGACACGCGGTACGTGCCGCCGGCCGTCAGCGCGCGCCCGTCGCGCGCCAGGTCGTACATGCTGCCGCGCGCCAGCTGCTGCGCGGCGACGTCGAAGGTCATTGGCGGCGCGGCCGCGTCGATGCGCGCGATCGTGACCTTGCCGCCGCCCTTGACGTCGAGCACGGGCGACAGGCCGTGGATGGTGACCTCCGGCGTCGTGGCGGCGCCCGCCTTCGGTGGCGCGCGGAAGACCATGACGCCGGACTGCGCGGCCTGGTCGGCGGTCAGCTTGAGCTTGCTGCCCTCGCACTTCACCTTCTCGCGCCTGACCGCGCCGCCGGCGACGCTCGACTGCTCGGCGCCGACGGTGACCGTGCCGCCCTTGATCGTCTCGCGCCAGCAGGAGCGCAGGTAGCCGAGGACGAGTTCGTCGTTCGCGCCCAGCTTCAAGACGCGGCCGGGGACGAGGTAGTCCATGAACTCCACCTCGACCTTGCCCTTCGTGTCCTCGACGATCGCGGACGGATCGGCGGCCCATGCCGGCGCGGCGATGGCGAGCAGTGCGGAGAGTGCGAGGATCGTGCGCATGGGCGTGCTCCTTTCGCGGCGTTCAGTCGGCGGCGTTCGAGAGATGGGCTGACTGGCGCGGTCCGGTCCCGCCGCCATCGCCCACGAGCTCAAAGGGCACCTACAATACCAGGTGCGCGTAGGAAAAGGCAGGGCGGCCCGTCGCCGGATCGACGTAGCCCGGCCCGTCGACGAGCGCCATCATCGCCTGCTGCAGCGCCGTGGCCCGGGGCAGGGCGGGGTCGCGCGCCTGGCGCGCGAAGAGGTCGGTCGTCAGCGCGCGCGCTCGTCGTCTCCACGGGCCAGTTCGTGGCCAGCAGGGCGCGCGTGCCGGCGTAGAAGAACGCGCGGCCGAAGCCCGAGATCGCCTCCGCCCCGGCGCCGTCGCCGGCCGCGGTGTTGCACGCCGACCGCGCCACCCAGTCGGCGTTGAGCGTCAGGCCGAGCACCTCCTCGAGGGTCAGCAATCCGTCGCCGTCGACATCCGCGACGATGGGCGCGGAAAGCGCCAGCGCGGGCTGCAGCAGGCCGTTGATGTCGCCGGGCACGAGGCCATGGGCCGCGAACATCACGACCCTGCGGTCGGCGAGGTTGGCCGCCTTCACGGCCCTCTCGTTCGCGGCTGCGCCGAGGATGACGTCCGCCGGATCGGCCTTCAGGGCGAGGGCGATGCTGCGCACCTCCTCGGCCGTGTCCGGCAGGCGGGGCAGCATGCCGAGCTCGACGCTCGCCGCGCCGGCCGTCGCCGGCGCGTTGCGGCGCTGGAGTGGCATGGCGCGGGTCTGGAGCTGCCGCGCGGCGGCGCCGCGCGTGTTCAGCGCGCCTTCGCCCCCCGCCCTGGCCTCCGCCATCTGCGCGGGGCTGAACCACGGGTCGCTGAAGCCGATGAAGGCGCGGCGGTTGGCGGGCGGCGGGGGCAGGGACCGGAGCGACGCCAGCGATGCAACCGAGGGCAGCTGGGCGATCGCGACCTTCCGCGCGAGGAAGGGCGTCGCCCGATTTCCCGAGAAGAGCGCCTCGCCCTCGCGATCGACGGGGGCCTGAGCCGGCTCGGTCACGAGGACGCCGAAGGGCAGCTGGCCGAGCGCGCCACGGGGCACCACCAGCAGCGTCGTCGCGGAGGACCATCCCGCCGCCACGGGGGCGAGCACGAGCTGGTAGAGCCTGTGCGCCATCGCGACGTCGAAGGCGGGGATCTCGCCCGGCGTCGCGGCGTTCGGGTCGAGCGATCGGCGCAGCCCGGCGACGAGCCGGTTCATCTCGCGCCGTCCCGCGGGGATGGTGGCGAAGGTGACCGGGCCGGAATGCGGCACGGCCCAGGCGAAGCCCTGGTCGGCGCCGACATAGGTCGCCAGGATGGCCTCGCCGGGCCTCAGGCCGCGTCGCGCCTGCTCGATCGTCGCGGGGCGCGGGTCGACGAGGCTGGCATAGTCCGGGAAGCGGCGCTCGATCTCCTCGCGCAGCGCCGCGCGCGCGGTGCGCAGCGTGTCCACCTGCGTGCGCAGCGCGCGCGCTGCCGCCTCGTCGCGATCGGGGAGCGAGAGCATGTCGGTCAGCGTCGCCTGCAGCGCGCCGACCTGCTTTTGCGCATCCTGCTCGCGGCGCGCGAGGTCGGCGAGCGCGGGATCGGAGGCGGAGGCCCGGGCCGAGGACTGCGCCAGCGCCCGCTGCACGCCATGGCCGCGCAACGTGTCGGCGAGGCGGAAGCTCTCCTCGGCCGCGCCCGGCCTGCCGGAGGCCGCCAGCGCGCCCATCATCGCCTCGAAGATCACCCGGTTCCGCGTGTCGAGGAAGGCGTTCCTGCCCTCTTCGTCCTCGGACTGGCGGGATGCCTGCAGGAGGATCGGCGCGGCCTCGGCCGACCGGCACTGCATGGACACGATCGTGCCCAGCCTCGTCACGGCCTGCAGCGTCTCCGCCGCATAGCGGCCCTGGAGCGAGAGCCGCCCGAGCAGCACCGCGCGCTGCTCGATCTCCGCCTCGAGGATGCGGCCTTGGGCGGCGAGGGTCCGGGCGATGTCGGAGTGCGCCCACAACGCGTTGTACTTGAAGCTGTTGGGGAAGGCCTGGCCCTCGGCGACGAGCCTTGCCTCCTGCGCCAGGAGCCGGTCGTTCGCGGCGAGCGCGGCACGCCCGGCGCGCTCGGCCTCCGCGTAGCGTCCCGAGGCCATCTCGACCGCGCTGGTGGCGCGGCTGACTTGGTGCTGCGCGTCGAGGGAGACATGCGGCGGGAGGTTCGGGTTTCGCTGCATGCGGTCGAGGATCGTGCGCATCGCCTCCAGCTTCTCGCGGGCCAACGCGAGCTCGCCGAACTGGGTCAGGCTCTCGATCATGCTCTGCATCGACAGCACGCGCTGGATCGGGGAACCGGTGACCTCCACGGACCGCGTGGAGAGGTCGATCGACGCGCGGCGATTGCCCGCATGCTGCTCGGCCACCGCCCATTGGCGCAGGTATCGCCCGAGGGTGCGGCCCTCCAGGCCCGCGCCGACCGCCGTCTCGTAGCCGGCCTTCGCGTCGTCCAGGCGCTGGCCCGCGCGCCCGAGCTCCTGCGCGGCCATCGAGCGGCGCCAGAAGAACTCGGCGAGCCCGGCGCCGGCCAGCCCCGGCGGCGGCGCGGCATCCGCCAGCGCGGCCAGCCCGGCGATCCGGGCCGGGTCCGGCTTCTGCTGGTCGAGGATCGCCGCGATGTCGGAGATGCTGCGCGGCGGCGGGACGAAGGACTGGCCCTGGGACTCGGCCGTGACCTGGCGTGCCTGTTCGAGGCTCAGCGTGGGCTTGCCGCCTTCGGGCTGGCATGCGGCCAGTCCGATCGTCGCCAGGGAAAGCTATGCCGCGAGGAACGGCGTCGGGCTGCGCATCATCGATCGATACCCACTGGAATCCGCAGGACGCCACAGCGTGCCACGGATCGCGGGACGATTCGTTAAAGCTGCGGCGCGAGGGGCGAGACGGCGGGGATGCTCGCCACGTGGTGGCAGGCCGCGACATGGCCCGGCGCCGCCTCGATCGCGGGCGGCTCCTGCGTGCGGCAGAGGTCGGTGGCGTGCGGGCAGCGCGTGTTGAAGCGGCAGCCCGCGGGCGGGGCCATCGCGCTCGGCACGTCGCCGGTGAGCCGCGCGCGCGGCCGCCGCAGCCGCGGGTTCGGCACGGGGATCGAGGCGAGCAGGGCCTGCGTGTAGGGATGGCGCGGCGAGGCGTAGAGCGAGGCCTTGTCGGCCTGCTCGACGATCTTGCCGAGATACATCACCGCCACGCGGTCGGAGATGTGCTTCACCACCGCGAGGTCGTGGGCGATGAAGAGGTAGCTGAGCCTGAACTCCTCCTGCAGGTCCTGCAGCAGGTTGACGATCTGCGCCTGCACCGAGACGTCGAGGGCCGAGACGGCCTCGTCGCAGACGATGAAGCGCGGCTGCGGCGCGAGCGCGCGCGCGATGCCGATGCGCTGGCGCTGCCCGCCCGAGAACTCGTGCGGGTAGCGGATGACATGGTTCGGCGACAGCCCGACCGTCTCGAGCAGCTTGCGCGCGCGCCTGGCCATGTCCGGGCCCGGCCTGGCGCCCTGGACGTAGAGCGGCTCGAGGATGATCTCCTCGACCGTCATGCGCGGGTTGAGCGAGGAATACGGGTCCTGGAAGACGATCTGCATCCCCTTGCGCAGCTCGCGCATCTCGGCGGGCGTGCTGGAGAGGAAGTCGCGGCCCTCGATCTCGACCTTGCCGGAGGTCGGCTCGATCAGCCGCAGGACGAGGCGGCCCGTGGTGGACTTGCCGCAGCCGCTCTCGCCCACGAGGCCGAGCGTCTCGCCCTGGCCGACATGGAAGCTGACGTCGTCCACCGCGCGCACGCGCCCGACCTCGCGCTTCACGAAGAAGCCGTCGGTGACAGGGAAGTGCTTCGTGAGGTTCTCGACGCGCAGCAGCGGGACCTCGGGGGGCGCGCTCATGCCGAGGCTCCCTCGCGCGCGCGGATGCAGGCCGCGAAATGACCGGGCTCGATCTCCTGCGTCGCCGGGCGGCCGGACTCGCAGGCCTCCACGCGGCGGTCGCAGCGCGGCGCGAAGCGGCAGCCCGGCGGCAGCTCGTAGAGGCTCGGCAGCGTGCCGGGGATGGTGCGCAGGCGCGGCACCTCGCCGACGAGGTCCGGCGTGCTGGCGAGCAGCCCCGCCGTGTAGGGATGGGTCGGCGCGTCGAAGATCCGGCCCACGGGGCCTTCCTCGGCGATGCGCCCCGCGTACATGACCGCGACTCGGTCGGCGAACTCGGCGATCACGCCCATGTTGTGGGTGATGACGACGATCGCCATGCCCATCTCGCGCTGCAGGTCGCGCAGCAGGTCGAGGATCTGCGCCTGGATCGTGACGTCCAGCGCCGTGGTGGGCTCGTCGGCGAGCAGGAGCCTGGGCGAGCAGGACAGCGCCATCGCGATCATGACGCGTTGGCGCATGCCGCCGGAGAGCTGGTGCGGGAAGTCGTCGATGCGCCGCTGCGGGCTGGGGATGCCGACCTTCTCCAGCATCTCGATGCCGCGCGTGCGCGCGGCGGCGGCGCCGATGCGCTCGTGCACGCGGATCGTCTCGGTGATCTGGTCGCCGATCGAGAAGACCGGGTTCAGCGACGTCATCGGCTCCTGGAAGATCATGCCGATCGCCGAGCCGCGCATCCGGCGCAGCTCGGACCTCGGGAGCTTCAGGAGGTCGCGGCCCTCGAACAGGATCTCGCCGCCGGCCACGCGCCCTGGCGGCTGCGGCAGCAGGCCCATGATCGAGAGCGCGGTGACGCTCTTGCCCGATCCGGACTCGCCGACGATGCCCAGCACCTCGCCGGGCGCGACGTCGAAGCTGACGTCGTCGACCGCGGTGACCTCGCCCTGCATCGTCCCGAAGACGGTGCGCAGGTTGCGGACGCTCAGGAGCGGTTGCGCCGCCATCAGCCCTGCTCGATCTTCAGGCGGGGGTCGAGCACGTCGCGCAGCCCGTCGCCCATGAGGTTGAGGCCGAGGACCGTGAGGGCGATCGCGCAGCCCGGCACGATGGTGAGCCAGGCCGCCTCGCGGATGTAGGTGCGGCCCTCGCTGATCATCGTGCCCCAGCTCGGGATGCTCGGCGGCGCGCCGAGGCCCAGGAAGCTCAGGACCGCCTCGGACAGGACTGCGTAGGCGAAGATGAAGCTCAGCTGCACGATCAGCGGCGCCATGCAGTTGGGCATGATGTGCCGCGAGATGATGCGCCAGTGCCCGGCGCCGGAGGCGCGCGCGGCCTGCACGAACTCCATCTCGCGCACGACGAGGACCGAGGCGCGCACGATGCGCGCGGTGCGCGGGATGTAGACGACGGAGAGCGCGATGACCGCGGTCCAGGCCGAAGGGCCCAGCGCCGCCGCGATGCCGATCGCGAGCAGGATCGACGGGAAGGCCATCAGCGCGTCGGCCAGTCGCATCATCGGGCCGTCGAGCTTGCGGAAGTAGCCGGCGACGGCGCCGAGCAGGACGCCGAACACCGTGTTGAGCAGCACGACGCCGAGGCCGATCAGCAGGCTCAGCTGCGCGCCGTGGACGATGCGGCTCAGCATGTTGCGGCCGAGATTGTCGGTCCCGAGCAGGAACACGCGGTCTAGCTGGGGCGGCCTGAAGCGCATGCGGATCGCGGTGCGGTTCGGGTCGTTTGGCGCGATCCACCATGCCAGGACGGCGAGCGCGACCACGAACGAGAACATCGCGAGGCCGATCATGAAGGACCGGTGCCGGACCAGCCGGCGGAAGGTGGGCGTGCGCCAGAAGGGCGTCGTGCGCGGCCTGGCGATGGCGCCGGCCGCGTCCATGGCGGCCTCACTTCCCGGCATCGTAGCGCACCCGCGGGTCGAACCAGGCGTAGAGGATGTCGACGAGGATGTTGAGCAGCATCAGCGCGGCCGCGACGAAGAGCAGCCCTCCCTGGATCATCGTGTAGTCGCGCCGCAGGATCGCGTTGCCGAGCAGCGAGCCGATGCCGGGGATCGAGAACACGGACTCGATCACGACGGAGCCCGAGATCAGGACCGAGAGGATGATTCCGACGACCGTTATCACGGGGATCATGACGTTTGCCATCGCATGCTTCGCGACGACGCGCCACTCCGGCAGGCCCTTGGCGCGCGCGGTGCGGATGTAGTCCTGGCGCAGCGTCTCGAGCATGGTCGAGCGGGTGATGCGCGCGAGCAACCCGATCTGCAGCATGGCGAGGGCCACCGAGGGCATGGTCGCGTGGCGCAGCCAGCGCACGGGGTCGTCGGAGAACTCGACGTAGCTGTTGGTCGGCAGCCAGCCGAGATGCACCGAGAAGAGGACGATCATCACGAGGCCGAGCCAGAAGTTCGGCAGCGACACGCCGATCAGCGCGAAGGTCGTCGCGACCTGGTCGATCCACGTGTTCTGGCGCAGGGCGGCGAGGACGCCGATCGAGATGCCGAAGACGATGGTCAGGACCATCGCGTAGATGGAGAGCGAGATCGTGATAGGGGCGCGCTCGATGACCGCCTCGAGCACGGGCTTGCCGAGGAGCAGCGAGCGGCCGAGGTCGCCGTGCAGGAGGTTCCAGTAGAACACGCCCACCTGGACGTAGAACGGGCGGTCGAGCCCGAGGTTCCGGCGGATGTTCTCGACCTCCTCCGCCGTCGCGTTGGGGCCGCCGATGACGATGGCGGGGTCGCCCGGCACGAGCTTCATGATCCCGAACGAGATCAGGCTCACGATCAGGAGGATCGGGATGGCCTGCAGCAGTCGCCGGATGATGTAGCTGCCCATGTCACCACGCGCGTCGGGGAAGGGTGGCGCCGGCCCCTCGTCGGGGCCGGCGCCGGTCCTGCGTCAGCCCTTGATCCAGATGTTGGACATGCGCGGGATGCGGAAGGGCTTGAAGCCCTCCACGTTCGAGCGTACGGCCTGCACCTTGGTCAGCGAGCCGAAGGGATAGACCATGACGTTCTCGAGGACGCGCTGCTGGGCGCGCGCGAAGGCGGCCTTGCGCGCCTCGAGGGTCGGGCTGGTCTCGACCGCGGCGTAGGCTTCGAGGAACGCCTTGTCCTCCTCGCCGGTCTTCGGGTTGTAGCACTCGCTAAGGGGCGGGGTGCAGAATCGCAGCGCCGCCGCGCCGCCGAGCGAGGAGTTGGTGCCCCAGCCGGTGAAGAACAGGTGCCAGCCGTCGTCCTGGTTGCGGTACATGTTCACCGAGGCAGGCCAGTCGATGACGAGCAGTTCGGCGTTGATGCCGATCGACTTCATCTGCTCGGCCATCATCGTGGCGGCCATGAACATGTTCGGGTAGTCGCGGTTGGTGAGCAGGATGACCTTCTCGTTCCTGTAGCCGGACTGCGAGAGGAACTGCCGGGCGCGCGCCGGGTTCTTCTGGTTGTAGGTCTCCTTGCCGGCCTCGGAGTAATAGGCCTGCCCGGGATACTGGAAGCCGATGTTGAGGCTGTACGCGCCGTCTGTCGCCGCCTCCATGATGTCGTCCATGTCGAGGACGGCCTGGATCGCCTTGCGGAAGTTCAGGTTGTTCATCGGCGGCAGCTGGGTGTTGGTCAGCGCGATCTGGATCCAGAAGTTCTTGAGCGACAGCAGCGAGATGTTGCGGTTGTCCTTGAGCCGCGGCTGCGACTTCGCCGGGACGTCCTCGACGATCTGGAACTCGCCGGTCTCCAGGCCCGCGACGCGCGCGCCCGGCTCGGTGATGAACCGGATGTCGACCGTGTCGAGGCAGGCGACCTTGTAGCCGCCGAACCCGTCCGTCGTGTTGTAGCGCGTGTCGGGCTGGTAGCCGTCGTAGCGCCGGAGCCGCGCGTGGCTGTCGGCAACGAACTCCGCCATCTGCCACGGGCCGGTGCCGACCGCGGGCAGCTGCAGCGCCGGGGCGCCCTCGAATTCGGCCGGGTGGATGACCACCGGCACGCTGAACGAGCTGAGGTTCTCGAGGAAGGTCGGCTGCGGCGTCTTGAGGTGCATCACGTAGGTGTACTTGTCGGCGGCCTCGAACTTCTCGACGATCGAGAACATGCCGCGGTCGTTGCCGACGCGCATGTAGCGCTTGAAGGAGGCGTCGACGTCGGCCGAGGTCAGCTCCTTGCCGTTGTGGAACCTGATGCCCTGGCGCAGCTTGAACGTGTACGTCTTCTTGTCGGCGCTCTCGATCACCTCGGCCGCGAGCTCCGGCATCGGCGCCATGTTCTCGTCGCGCGTCATCAGCGATTCGAAGACGTTCATCGCGATGTTGCGGGTCGAGATCGTCGACGAGACATGCTGGTCGAGGCTGTTCGCCTTCGCTTCCTGCGCGAAGACGAGGTTGCCGCCCTTGCGGCCGCACTCGAACTTCTGCGCCGCGGCGACGTCGGCGACGAGCATCGCCGCGCCCGCGAGCAGGGCCGCTTGCGCGCCCCTTCGGATGGTGTGGTTCATCTGGTCGTCTCCCTTTGTGGCCCGGCAGGGCACCGATCCCCGAAGGCCCCGCCGCGAATGGGCGACGCTAGCGTCCCGCGCGCGGCGGTGACAAGGCGAGTCATGCCTTCGCCGCGCGTTTTCCTCGCGGCGCGCCGATCGCGACGTCGAGCCAGCCCTGCGCGGTGGCGCGCGCCACGTCGCCCGCGAGCAGCATGACGCTGGTCGTGGCCGATTCAACGATCGCCGGCCCGGCGACGCGCTGGCCCGGCGCGAGCGCGTCGAGCGCATGGACGGGCACGGCCCGCCAGCGGCCGGCATGGATGCGCCTGCGCCCGCGCGGCGCGGCCGCGGCCGCCGCCTCGCGCTCCGCCTCGCGCGGCATCGCGTCGAGCCGCCCGGTCGCGCGCACCGAGGCGTTGACCATCACGGGCATGCGGTCGGGAAGCGCGTAGGTGAAGAGCGTCTCGTGGCGGCGCGCGAAGCGCGCGGCGACCTGGGCGGCCAGGTCGGCTCGCTCCCACGCGACGCCGTCGAGCGGCACGTCGATCTCGTAGACCTGCTCGCCGTAGCGCATGTCCGCCGAGCGGTGCAGATCGATGCGGCCGCGATGCCAGCCGGCCATGCGCGCGCGCGCTTCGCCTTCCAGGCCGGCGAAGAGCGCGCGCAGCGCCGGCGCGTCGAGCGCCTCGGTCTCGCCGACATGGCTGCGCGAGACGGTCGTCTCCAGGTCGGTGCCCAGCATGCCCCAGGCCGAGAGCACGGAGGCGACGCGCGGCACCACGACGCGCGTGATGCCGAGCGCCCGCGCGACCGCCGAGGCGTGCAGCCCGGCGGCGCCGCCGAAGGCGAGCAGCGCGAAGCGGCGCACGTCGACGCCGCGCCGCGCGGCCACCAGCCGCACGGCCTCCGCCATGTTGGCGTCGACGACGCGCACGATGCCCGAAGCGGCCTCGTCGAGGCCGCAGCCGAGCGCGCGCGCCACGCCCTCGACCGCCCGCTTCGCGGCGGCGAGGTCGAGGCGCATCCGGCCATCGAGGAAGCCTGCCTCGTCGAGGCGGCCGAGCACGAGGTTGGCGTCGGTCACGGTCGGCAGGACGCCGCCGCGCCCGTAGCAGGCAGGGCCGGGATCGGCGCCGGCGCTCGCCGGCCCGACGCGCAGCAGCCCGCCCTCGTCGACGCGCGCGATCGAGCCGCCGCCGGCGCCGATCGAGGCGATGTCGAGGCTGGGCAGCGCGATGCGCTCGCCGGCGAGGCCGCGCGCCGAGGTGAGCGGCCTTTCGCCGCCGAGGATGATCGAGATGTCGGTCGAGGTGCCGCCCATGTCGAAGGCAACGAGGTCCGGCGCGCTTGCGATGACGGCCACGCGCTGCGCGGCCGCCACGCCGCCGGCCGGGCCGGACAGCGCGGTCGCCGCCGGGATGCGCATGGTCTCGGCCACGGGGGCGACGCCGCCGCTCGAATGGATGATCAGGACCGGGCCGCCATAGCCCGCCTGCGCCAGGCGCTCCTCGAGCCGCGCGAGGTAGCGCGCGACCAGCGGGCCGACATAGGCGTTCACCGCGGTGGTCGAGACGCGCTCGTATTCCTTGATGCGCGGCAGCACGTCCGCCGACACCGAGAGGAAGGTGCCGGGCATCGCGCGGCGCACGTGCTGCGCGGCGGCGCGCTCATGGGCGGGGTTGCGCCAGGAATGCAGGAAGCAGATCGCGACGGCCTCGACGCGCGCGCGCCGGAGCCGCGCGATCGCGGCGTCGAGGCTGCGCATGTCGAGGCGGCGCAACACGCGGCCATCCGGGCCCATGCGCTCGTCGACGCCAAGGCGCAGCGCGCGCGGGACGAGCGGCGCGGGCCGCACGAGGCGCAGGTCGTAGCGCTCGTCCTTCAGGCCCTCGCGCATCTCCAGCACGTCGCGGTGGCCGGCGGTCGCCAGCAGGCCGACCCGAGCGCCGCGCCTCGTCAGCAGCGCGTTGGTGGCAGCCGTCGTCCCATGGACGATGCGCCGCGTGCGCGCGAGCAGGCGCGCGCGCGTCGTGCCGAGCGCGGCCGCGAGCGCCTCCAGCCCGTCGAGCACGCCGATCGATGGATCCGCCGGCGTGGTGGGCGCCTTGGCGATCGTCGTGCGGCCGCGCTGGTCCACCGCGACGAGGTCGGTGAAGGTGCCGCCGACGTCTATGCCGATGCGCCACATGTCTCAGGCCTTCGCGCGGCGGCGCGGCCGGCCCCAGCCGCCGCCGCCGGCGGAGCGGATGACGAAGCGGTCCCCGGGCTCGACCACGATGCCGGCCTCCTTCGTCCTGAGCACGCGAACCGAACCGTCGCGCCTTCGGAGCTCGTAGCGATGCGGCTTGCCGTCGCCGCCGCCCACGACGCCGCGCGCGCCATGGCGCGCGCCGTCGCCGGCGGTGTTGGCGACGGCCGGGCGCTCGATGCGCGGCACGAGTTCGAGGTCGACGCCGTCGCCGCCGCGATGGAGGCCGCGCCCGCCCGAGCCCGAGCGGAACTCGTGATGCGCGAAATGCAGGGGGAAGCGGACCTCCGCGACCTCGACGCTGCCGAACTTGATGCCGCCGGCGGAGTGCCATTCGCCCGCGTTCGGCCAGCCATCGCCGCCCGACGAGGCGCCGGCGCCCGGCCGCGCGTGGAACAGGTGCCAGATGAAGGGGCGGCGCGTGCGCGGGTCCTCGCCCTTGATCGCGATGCGGAAGCGCCGGCCCCAGCCCGCCATGGCGCGCTCCGGGCAGGCCGGCGCGAGGGCGACGACGATCGCCTCGACGATTTCCTGCGCGCAGTGGCTGGTCGAGAGCGCGACCGGCGCGCCCTCGCGCGCCCAGACCACCGTGCCCTCGCGCGCGACGACCTCGACCGGGCGCAGCATGCCGTCGTTGCGCGGCACCTCGGGATCCATGAGGTAGGCGATCGCCATCGCGACGCCCGAGCGCATGTTGGCGAAGGAGGAGTTGACGAAGGCCGTGCTCTGCGGGTCCGAGCCGGAGAGGTCGACGACCAGCGAATCCCCCTTCTTGGTCACCACCGCGCGGATCGCGATGTCGCGCCGCCCCTGGCCGTCGTCGTCGAGCGTCGCGACGCCGCGATAGGTGCCGTCGCGCCAGGTTGAGATGATCGCGCGCGCGCGACGCTCGGCGGCGTCGAGCAGCGCGTCGGCCGCGCGCGCCACGGTGGCGCCGCCGAACTCGGCGATCGTCGCCTCCAGACGGCGCGCGCCCAGGCGCACCGCGCCCATCATCGCCGCGAGGTCTCCGCGGAAATCGCGGGGATGGCGGACATTCGCGGCGAGCATGTCGACGACGTCGGCGAGGATCTCGCCGCCGCGCTGCACGCGCAGGGGCGGGACGCGCAGCCCCTCCTGCCAGATCTCGGTCGCGGCGGCGTTGTAGCCGCCATGCGTGCCGCCGCCGATGTC